>Dunbar_p2__coassemble_838_pt1 | contig 58678 bp, 44 predicted proteins | sample Dunbar_p2__metabat2_high_PE_041 | metagenome-assembled genome bin Dunbar_p2 | reverse complement strand
GAAGTCGAGCATGTAGGAGGCGTCACGGTCCTCGCCGTCGAAGTGGTACAGGCCGGTCTCCTTGTTGTAGAACTCGGATGAGGCGACGTCGAGCGCGATGCCGATCTGCTTGCCCGGCTCATAGCCGGCGGCCGAGATTGCGTCCATGATGTACTTGAGCGAGTCCTCGTTCGTCTTCATCTTCGGAGCGAAGCCACCCTCGTCGCCGAGACCGGTCGCAAGGCCCTGCTTCTTGAGGACGTTCTTGAGGGTGTGGTAGACCTCGACGCCCGCCTGGAGCGCCTCGGAATAGGTCTCGAAGCCATACGGGGAGATCATGTACTCCTGGATGTCGGTCGCGAAATCGGCGTGCGCGCCGCCGTTCATGATGTTCATGTTCGGGACCGGCAGGATGTGGCCGTTCGTGCCGCCGATGTAACGGTAGAGCGGCAGTTCGGCGGTCTCGGCGGCCGCGTAGAGGGCGGCGAGCGAGACACCGAGAATCGCGTTGGCGCCGAGGCGGCCCTTGTTCGGGGTGCCGTCGAGCTCGATCATCAGGTCGTCGAGCGCGCGCTGGTCGGTCGCATCCATGCCGATGACCTTCGGCGCGATCTCCTCGTTGACGGCCTTGACCGCATTGAGGACGCCCTTGCCCATGTATACGGACTTGTCGCCGTCGCGACGCTCCCAAGCCTCCGCCTCGCCGGTCGACGCGCCGGACGGGACGAGGCCGATGCCACGGGCGCCGTCTTCGGTGTCGAGCACGACCTCGACGGTCGGGTTGCCACGGGAATCAAGGATCTGGCGTGCATACACGCTTTCAATTGCTGCCACAACTGCTCCTTATGTGTACGGGTTGTGATGACATTTGCAAGAGTAATGCCGTTGTTGGACGAGACGCAAGTTTCCCGAGCGAATAATGTGAGCGCTCCCTCGCCCCCAACGGATGCGCCGATGTGCCTGGAGCCGTACCGCGCACCGCATCCGAACCATGCATACGGATGGACATTGTCCAGTGGTCGCGGCGATAATGTTCGCCGACACGGGGTGCCCGGGCCATGACCTTGAACATGCTGGACGTCCGCTGCGAGCCGCTTGATGCGGAGCAGGGCGGAAAGCGGGTCGGCTGGGCTGAGATCACACTCGTCGAACCTGAAATAGGCAATGCTATCGAAGGGAATGTCATGTCGACCTTGGAGGATCCCGGCACCATCGTGCCCGTACGCCACGAAACGCGCGGATGCGATGCCATGGCGCATCGCGGTGCGCACGGCGGCCAGCCGGACAGCCGTTTCGCCGCATGCGCACGACGCATGTCGCATCTCGCGGCGCATACGCTCATCGCGTGGGCGTCGACTGCCGTGCTCGTCGTATTGTGGCTCCTCGGCACACGTTCGCCCGCCGGCACACGTGCGTTGCCTTCCCCCGGCGAAGTCGCCGCCGCTGCCGCCTCACTCGCGTCCGACGGCGTGTTGTGGCCATCGGTGCGCGTCAGCGTGGCGCGCGTCATGACGGGGCTTGCGATCGGTGTCGCGCTCGCCGTGCCAGCCGGCATCATCTCGGGTGCGAGCCGCATCGGCGAAGCCGTCATCGGCAAACCGGCGCATATGCTGCGCGCCATCCCCTTCCCCGCGCTTGCGCCATTGCTCATCGTCATGCTCGGCATCGGCGAGGCGATGAAGGTCGCCCTCATCGCGGTCGGCGCGTTCTCGCTCATTTACGTCAACGTACGTGACGGCGTGCGCGCGATCGACCCGGGACTCCTTGAGCTTGCGCGCGCCTACCGCATGCCACGGCGTGTCGTCTTCATGAAGATCCTGCTGCGCGGTGTGCTGCCGCAGTTCATGACCGGGTTGCGCTTCGCGCTCACCGTCTCGTGGATTGCCCTCGTGACATGTGAGACGGTCAATTCCTCCGCCGGCATAGGCTATCTGCTCTCCCGGGCCCAGCAGTTCTTCCGCACCGACCAGATGGTGCTGTGCATCGTGTTGTATGCGACGCTCGGGCTGCTGAGCGAATGGCTCGTGTCAATGCTTGAGCGCGCAGTGCGTGTGCATATCTGATAGCCGTCTGTTTCACCAACCATCACCTTCATCGAATTCACCCACACGGTCCGGTAATCCCCGGCCGGCCCCGCCATGCCAGAAGGAGGCATCATGTCATCCATATTCCTTACGTCCCACCCGATGCCGCGACTCGCACGCACAGCCGCCGCAGCCGTGAGCGCGGCCGCGCTCGCGCTGGGCGCATGCGCATGCGCATGCGGCGAACAATCGCAGGCACGCTCCGACGGCGACGCCCCGATGCGTGTCGCCTACCTGTCCACGGCGAATTATCTGACGACGGTACGCAACGAATCCTTCCTCGATGAGACGTTGGGCGCGACCGACGTCGAATTTACAGGCCCATACAACCCGACCGACGCCTATGCCGCCGTATTGTCCGGCAACGCCGACGCGACGAGCACCGGCACCGGGTCGTTCATCAACTTCCTTGCACAGGGACAGCCATGGACCGCATTCGCGATCGAATACTACGAAGGCGATTCGCAGGGCATCGTCGCCGCCCCCGGTTCCGGCATCACGTCACTCAATGACCTGAAGGGCAGAAAAGTCGCGATCATCAAACGCGGCGGCACGGGCGACTATGTCCTGCACAAGGCGCTCGAACACACCGATGTGGACGTCGAGGATGTCGACGTCGTCGAAATGAGCCCGAGCAATTTCCAGGCCGCGTTCACCTCCGGGCAAATCGATGCGCTCTCGTCGTTCGACCAGAACCTCGCCGCGGCGGTCGCGACACCGGGCGCGAAGCTGCTCATCGATGGCGAGGACTACGACAACCACGACGTGTCGATCCACATCGTCTCGAAGGATTTCGCGACGAAACACCCCGACGCGGTCAAGGCGATGTACCGTGCGCTCGTCAAAGAGTCCGAAGCCGCACAGCGGCGTCCCGCGATCATCACCGACGCCTACAAGGAATTCGGCGCTTCGGATGAGACCGCCGAGCAGGTCGCACAGTTCGACGTGCCGAAGATTCTGCCGATTGACGCGCAAGGGCGTGCGATGCTCGAAGCGCAGGCGAAGGAATACGTCGATTTCGGGTTCATCGACACCGTGCCGGACATCGCGGCCGCGACGATGGACTGCAGCGCATGAGCGCGCCGACGCTGGCCGTGACACTCGACGGCGTATGCAAATCGTTCGGCGGCCGCGACGTGCTCTCCGATGTGCGCATGCATGTCGGCGCACATGAGACGGTCGCGCTCATCGGACGCTCGGGATGCGGCAAATCGACGCTCCTGCGCATCATCGCCGGCCTGCTCGGGCCCGACCGTGGCACGGTGCATACGGTCGGCCGTGTCTCGTTCGGATTCCAGGACGCACGTCTTGTCCCCTGGCTGCGCGTGTGGGACAATGTGACGCTCGGCATGGGACCGGAAGGTGCATCACCGTCACGCCGTGCCCGCAAGGCGATCGCCAGGCGTGCGCTCACGCACGTCGGGCTCGCCGACGCGTCGGATGCGATGCCGGCGGCGTTGTCTGGCGGACAACGCCAGCGCGTCTCACTCGCACGTGCATTGACACGCGAACCGGACGTGCTGCTGCTTGACGAACCGTTCGGGGCACTCGACGCGCTCACGAGGCTTGACATGCAGGACCTGCTCGCCGCACTCCGCGCGGAACTCGGATTCGCGACCGTGCTCGTCACGCATGACATCGCCGAGGCGGTGCGTCTTGCCGATCGCATCCTCGTGCTCGCCGATGGTTCGATCCGTGACGACATACAGGCCGACCGCTCCTCGCTCGACTGCGAGGGGCGGCCCGTCAACCATGCACAGCTTGAGCAGCGGTTGCATGACGCCTTGTTCATCTAGGCATGGAGACCGCCCGCTCGAAGCCGCGTACGTGCCATGCCGTCATGTGCGCGGCTTCGGCGTCCATGCGAGGTCGTCGAGCAGCTGTTCGGTCCACTTGATGACATCGTCGGATGACATCGGCCCCGATCCGAGCGACCCCTCGAACGGCGTCGGAATCATATAGGTGTGCATGAGCGGACGGTATTGGGCGCCCTTGTAGATGCGTTCGATGCGCATACGCACCGATTCGGGCGGGTCGATCCCGCCGACGCGCAGCTTGCCTCCCTGCCCGACGATCTCGGTGATGCCGAGGTCGCGTGCGCGCTCGCGCAGCCTCGCGATGTCGAAGAGCGACGTGAAGACCTGCGGCGGCTTGCCGTAACGGTCGGTGAGCTCCTCGCGCAGCTCCTCGAGGTCGTTGTCGTCCCTCGCCTCGGCGAGTTTGCGGTACGCCTCGAGACGCAGCTTGTCCGCATCGATGTAGTCGACCGGGATCGACGCCTCAATCGGCAGATCGATCGACACGACGGGCGGCTCGGTGCGGTCCGGCTCCTTATAATCCTCAATCGCCTCGGAAACCATGCGCACATAGAGGTCGAACCCGACACCCTCGATATGGCCGCTTTGTTCGTCGCCGAGCAGATTGCCGGTGCCACGCAGCTCGAGGTCCTTCATCGCGACATCGAAGCCGCTTCCCAAGGCCGTGTTCTGCGCGATCGTCACAAGCCGTTCGTGCGACTGCTCGGTCATCGGCTTGCCCGGGTCGTACAGGAAATACGCGTAGGCGCGTTCGCGGCCGCGGCCGACGCGTCCGCGCAGCTGGTGCAGCTGGCTCAAGCCGAAACGGTCGGCATGGTCGACGATGAGCGTGTTCGCGTTCGAGATGTCAAGCCCGGTCTCGACGATCGTCGTGCACAGCAGCACATCGATGTCCCGGTGCCAGAAATCGCGGATGACCTGGTCGAGCTGTTTGCGACCCATTTTGCCGTGTGCGATGCCGATGCGAGCCTCGGGGACGAGCTCGTGCAGCTTCGCGGCCTTCTTGTCGATGTCCTCGACGCGGTTGTGGATGTAGAAGACCTGGCCACCGCGCAGCAGTTCGCGGCGGATCGCCGCCGTGACCTGCGCGTCCTCGTACGCGCCGACATAGGTGAGGACCGGCAGACGGTCCTCGGGCGGCGTCGCGAGCGTCGACATCTCACGGATGCCGGTCACGGCCATTTCGAGCGTACGTGGGATCGGCGTCGCCGACAGGCTCAGCACATCGACGTTCGTGCGGATTGCCTTGAGCGCTTCCTTCGCCTCGACGCCGAAGCGCTGCTCCTCGTCGATGATGACGAGGCCGAGGTCCTTGAACGTGATCTTCGGATTGAGCAGTTTGTGCGTGCCGATGACGACGTCGACGGAACCGTCGGCAAGGCCCTTGATCGTCTCGTTGATCTGCTTCGTGCTCTGGAAACGGCTCATCGCCGCGACGTTGACCGGGAACCCCTCGAAGCGCTCGGTGAAGGTCTCATAATGCTGCTGGACAAGGAGCGTCGTCGGCACGAGCACGGCGACCTGTTTGGAATCCTGCACGGCCTTGAACGCGGCGCGCACGGCGATCTCGGTTTTGCCGAAGCCGACGTCGCCGCATATGAGGCGGTCCATCGGCAGCGGCTTCTCCATGTCCGCCTTGACGTCGTCGATCGTCGTGAGCTGGTCGGCGGTCTCCTGGTACGGGAAGGCGTCCTCGAGCTCCTTCTGCCACGGCGTGTCCTTGCTGAACGCGAACCCCTTCGTGCGCTGGCGCGCCGAATACAGTCTGATGAGGTTCTGCGCGATCTCGTGGACGTGTTTCCTCGCCTTCGCCTTCGTCGCCGCCCAGTCCGACCCGCCGAGCTTGTTGAGCTTCGGAATCTCGGCACCGATGTACTTGCTCACGAGGTCGAGCTGGTCGGTCGGGATGAACAGCTTGTCCGGCGGCGCGTTGCGTTTGCCCGGCGCGTATTCGATGACGAGGTACTCGCGCGTCGTGCGGTTCCTTCCCGAACCGGTCGTGCGCTGGCGCATCTCGATGAACCTGCCGATGCCGTGTTGTTCATGCACGACGAAATCGCCGGGTTTGAGCTCCATGAGGTCGATGGATTTGCGGCGTTTGCGTGGCGTCTTCGGCCCACCGGCGGCGCTTTCACGCCCGGTGATGTCACGTTCGGTCAGCAGCGCGACCTTCGCGCGGTGTTCGATGAAGCCGTCGCGCGCCTGCGAGCGCACCGGTGTGATGTCGGTCACGCCGACGGCGTTGAGCATGCGCGTGAGCCTGTGGAGCGTGCCTTGGGCGGCCGCCGTGAGCGTCACGGCGTAGCCGTCGGCGAGCAGTGCGCGCACGCCTTGTTCGGTGCGCCGCTCGTCACCGCGGAACTCCCGCGGCGTCTGCGCGTCGATTTGCAGATGGCCGGGCATCGATGTGTCGACGGTGAACCCACTGACCTTCCACAGTTCGCGTTCGCTGTATGCGAGTGAGGAGACGACTTCGTCGTAGGCGAGGAAGTTCGCCCCGTCGAAGGTGATAGGGGCACCCGCGCCGTGTCCGGACGCGGCGACATGCCAGCTCGTCGCGAGGAATTCGTTCGCGGTCTTCGCGAGGTCGTCGACGGCACGGCGCAGCTTCTCGGGGTCGCACAGCATGACGACGGAGCGTCGCGGCAGCATCGACGAGACGGGGCACATGTCGTCGATGAGCGCCGGCATGAGCGATTCCATGCCTTCGACGGGGATCGCCTGCGCGATCGATTCGAGCATGTCGTCGGCGTTCGGGATGCGTCCGATGAGCGAACGCGCGCGTTCGCGGACCTCGGGCGTCAATTGCAGTTCGCGGCATGGCGTCGCCCATACGGTTTCGATGGTCCCACCATAGGTGCGTTGGTCGGATGCGTGGAATTCACGGATCGATTCGATCTCGTCGCCGAAGAACTCGATGCGCACCGGATGCGGCAGTGTAGGCGGAAACACGTCGATGAGGCCGCCGCGCACGGCGAATTCGCCGCGGTCCATGACGAGGTCGACGCGCGTGTAGGCGTTGCGCACAAGCGCCGCGGACGCCTCGTCGAGCGCGACCTCCTCACCGACCGTGAACACGAGCGGCTCGACGTCGCCGATGCCGGCGACGACCGGTTGGATGAGCGAACGCACCGGCATGACGAGGATGCGGATCGGCCCGAACATCGCGTTGCCCGGCTCGGGGTGGCACAGCCTGCGGAAAACCTCCATGCGGTTCGCGACGGTGTCGGCGCGTGGCGAAAGACGTTCATGCGGCAGCGTCTCCCATGCCTCAAGCTGGGCTACGGCCGCCGGGTCGCCGTCGTACCATGAGCGCACATCGTCGACGAGCTCCTCGGCCTCACGGTCCGACGGCACGACGATGACAATGGGGTCGAGCGCGGCGCGCGCCGCCGCGAGCGCGGGGCGGATGCCGTCGGGGGCGCCGATGACGAGACTGGGGTCGCCCGCTGCGTCCGGGGTGTCGGCGAGTCCGTGGGCGAGGTCATGGAACGTGGGGTCGGCGTCGAGCGCGGCGCGCAGCGCCGCGAGCGAACCATGGTGGAGTTCGTGTTCGTTCATGTCAGCGGGCATTGAACCTGTCCTGTGCTTTCGTCAGTCCATCGAAGACGATCGCCTCGGCCGCGTCGGCGCCGTCGGCGAGGAATTCGGGGAGCTGTTTTTTTTGGGCGGCGTTGAATTCGCCGAGCACCCAGTTGATCGTGTTGTCATGCGCATCGCCCGCGCGGCTCGCGTGTCCCACGCCCATGCGTACACGCGCGTAGTCGGGTGTGTGCAGGCAACGGTCGATCGATTTGATGCCGTTGTGACCGCCGGCGGATCCTCCGGATTTGAGTTTGATGCGTCCGAAGTCGAGGTCCATGTCGTCGTGGATGACGATGATGTGATCGGTTTCGATATGGTAGTACTCACGGATCGATTGGACTGCCTGCCCGGAGTCGTTCATATAGGTGAGCGGTTTGCACAGGAAGACCTTCTCGCGCGCGCCTGCCATCGTCATGACGCCTTTGCCGAGGTCGGCGAGGCCTTTGTGCTTCGCGAAGCGCACGCTCCAGCGTTCCGCGAGCAGGTTGACGGTCATGAATCCGATGTTGTGCCGCGTGTTGCGGTATTTCGCCCCGGGGTTGCCGAGTCCTGCGATGAGCCAGTAGTCCGATGCCATCTGTCGTTCCTTCCTTCTTGCCCTGTCGGTCGTGTCATTGTATGGGGGCTCACACGTCGATGTACCAGTAGCTCATGCCGTGGAGCGTGTCTTGTGAATCGTAGGCGGCGTCGGGCATGAGGCCGTAGCGTGTGAAGCCGAAGCGCGCGCACAGGCCGGTCGATGCGGCGTTGTCGGCGAAGATCGTCGTGCAGGCGCGTCGCATGCCGCGTGCGGCGCATTCATCGAGGAGCGTGCGCATCGTGAACGATCCGGCGCCGGCGCCACGCGCGTCCTTCGCGATGTAGTAGGCGAGACTGCACACGCCGTCGTATCCTGGACGGTCGTAGAACACCGAGATCGACGCGAATCCGATGTCGCGGCGCACGCCTTGCCCGTCGTCGGCGGTGATGATGAACACCGCATACGGGTCGCGGTGCCGGTCGAGCCACGCCTTGCGCTCGCCGTAGCCCACCGGCGTGAGGTCCGTCGTCGATCCGCCTTCGATGACGGCTTCGTTGTAGACGTCGGTGACGACGGCCACGTCATCGTCGGTGGCCTGCCTGTAGCTGTATGTGGTCATAACGTCCTAGCATAACCATGTTGCGGAATTCGACCGCCTTCGCTTCGCCGCGCGGCGCAAAACGACGGCCGTCCCACGGGCCGGTGCAGCCCGTGGGACGGCCGTCGATGGTCGGTGGACGCTACTGTTCGAGTTCGAGCGCCTTGCCGACCGCCTCCTCAAGGCGCTTCTGCGCCTCGCCGTAGGCGCTCCAGTCGCCGGACTTCATCGCCTTGTCCGCGTCCTTCATCGCCTGCGACGCGTCCTCGAGCGCCGCCTTGAGCGCGGGGTCCTTCGTCTGTCCGGACGAGGCGCCGCCCTTCGAGACGTCACCGGATGACGCGTCGTCCTTCGATGCAGGCTTGTCCGCGTCCGACGGGGCCGTCGCCCCGGCGTTGCCCGCATCGCCCGCCGATGCACCTGAGTCGCCGCCGAAGACCTGGTCGAGCGCCTCGTCGAGCGTGTCCGCGAAGCCGACCTTGTCACCGAACGCGACGAGGACCTTCTTGAGGAGCGGATAGCTCGTCGCACCCGACGACTTCACATACACCGGTTCGACGTAGACGAGGCCGCCGCCGAGCGGCAAGGTGAGCAGGTTGCCGCGTTCGATCTGCGTCGAACCCGATTCGAGCAGGTTGAGTTCCTTCGAGACGTCCGCGTCGGCGTTGAAGTTGTTCTGCGCCTGCCCCGGGCCCGGCACGTTCGAATCCTTCGGCAGCTCCTGAAGGCGTATCGTGCCGTAATCGGGCCCCTTGACGCCCTTCGTGCGCCCCGCGTCGGAGTCCACGGACAGGAAGCCGGTGAGGATTTCCCTTGTGCTCGCGCCCGCCGGGATGTACGTGCTCGTGAGCGAGAACACCGGTTCCTTCGACCCTCCCGTCTGCAACGTCAGATAATACGGCGGCTGGAGCACGTCCTGCGCCTGCTGCGCCTGCGGTTCGGTCGGGTCGACCGGGGTCTGCCAGAAGTCCTCCCCGGAGAAGAACTGGCTCGCCTGCGTCACATGGTATTTCGCGAGCAGCTGGCGTTGCACCTTGAAGATCCCCTCCGGATAGCGCATATGCGCCATGAGATCCCCCGATATCTCGGACATCGGATGATAGTTCGCCGGGAAGATCGACTGCCACGCCTGGAGGACGGGGTCGTCCGCATCCCACGTGTACAGGTCGACGGAGCCGTCGTACGCGTCGACGGTCGCCTTGACCGAATTGCGGATGTAGTTCACGCGCTTGTTGCCAAGCCCCGCGACCGACGACGACGAGACCGTCGTCGAATCCTCGGTCGCCGACGCGAGGTCGGTCATCTGCGCGTACGGGTACTTGTCGGACGTCGTATAGCCGTCGATGATCCATTTGACGCGGCCGTCGACGACCGCTGGATACACGCGTCCGTCAAGCGTCAGGTACGGCGCGACCTTCGCGACGCGCTCTTTCGGCGAACGGTCGTAGAGGATCTGCGAATCGGCGTTGACACGGTCGGAGAACAGGATCTGGTCGGAACCGAAACGGATCGCATACAGCAGACGTGACACGATGTTGCCGACCTTCGGGCCGCCATCCCCATCGAACGTCGTCGTCGCCCCCTCGGCGCCGGACGTCGGATAGTCGAACTCCCACGACTTCGTGCCTTCCGGCGCGCCGACGATCGAATACTCGGGCGCGTTCGGCGAGAAGTAGATGCGCGGCTCGTAATGCTGCGTCTCGGTCAGGTACCCCTGCGTCGGGATGCCGTATTCGAAGAACTCAGGCTGCCCATCGTTCGTCACCCGGTTGCCGTAGGCGGCGACGACGCCGTAGCCGTGCGTGTACACGGTGTGGTCGTTGACCCAGTTGCGGTTGTCGTTGCCGGTGAGGTCCATCTCACGCGCCGCGATGACGGTGTCCTGGTTGACGCCGTCGATGTCGTATTTGTCGACCGAAAGCGTGTCCGCGAACGTATAGTACTGCTTCATCTGCTGCAGCTGCTTGAACGTCGGCGAGACGATCTGCGGGTCGAGCAGGCGGATCTGCGCCGTCGTCTCCGTGTCCTGCTGGAGCGCGCCCGCCTCGGCCTTCGTCGTAGCCCGGTATTCCTCGGTCTTGACGGCGTCGAGCCCGTAGGCGGCGCGCGTCGCGTCGATGTTGCGCTGAATGTACGCCGATTCCATCTCCTGCGCGTTCGGGTTGACACGGAAACGCTGCAGGAGCGCCGGCCACAACGATGACAGCAGCAGTGACAGCACGACGCATGACGCGACGGTGACCGCGGGCACGCGCCATTCTTTCCATGCGCTCGCCAACGGCGCCGTCTTCGCCGAAGCGGCGTCGGTCAGCGCGGGCGAACGCATGAGCCATACGCCGAGGATGACGCCAGCGGCGGCGGTGAGCCCCGCGAGGATGAACGTGATCGGGATCGACGCGTTGACCGTCGTGTAGGTCGCACCGGTGATGCGGTCGCCATCGGCCGTGAGCGTCGAGAACACCGAAAGCGTCTGGTTCGCCGCCCACGAGAACATCCACAGCATGAGCCACACCGCGATCTGGCGGCGCGCGCGGCGCGTCATCGAGAAGATGCCACGTCCCCGCTTGGGCATCGTGAACCGGATGCCGCCCATCGCGATATGCGTGACAATCGAGAAGACGAGCGCGACGAACAACAGCGCCGAAAGCGCCGACAGCAGCAACGACAGGCCCGGCAACACGAAGACATAGAAACCGTTGTCGATGCCGAACTGCGGGTCGGCGACGCCAAAGCGCTTCGCATGGAACATGAGCAGGATCTGCGACCAGTTCGCGTTGAACCTCGAACCGAACAACAGGCCGGCGACGAGCGAGACACCGACGGCGACACGGCGCGCCGTCTTCGACGAGACGCCCCGTCCGATCTCGATCGTGTCGCCGTTGATGCGGATCGTCGAGCCGTCGGCGAAATCGGGGCGTGCACGGATCGCGAGCGTCGCCGCGACGTACGTGACGAGCACCATGAGCAGCGCATAGGCGATCCACAGGCCGACGCGCGTGCCAAGCAACGTCCATACGATGCTCGAGAACCCGAGCTGGTCGTACCACATGACATCGGTCGCGAACGACGCGACCGCGAAGAACAAGCCGACGACGACGGCGAGCGCGACGACGACGGCGATGAGGATCTTGTATCCACGGTTTGAGCCGCCCGACGGCGTCTGTCGGGTGATGCGCGGCCGGTCCGTCGGCGGCGTGCCGGACGTGGACGGCGCCTCGTCGCCGTCCGTTTCTATGTTGATGACGATCGGATCGTCATTGGACGTATGCGCCGACCGTCCCGGCCGCTTGTGCGGCCCCTGCCCGAAGAGGGGCCCGAAATCGAAGAAAGACATTCGACCAGTCTACAAAACGGATATGAAGACACGCATCGCGCCATGTGAAGGAATCGTGCGGATGCCACGGGCCCGTGGCACGCGTGGTTGCTAGACTGGGCGCGTGGAGCCGCCGCGATGGGCCGCTGACAGCTCGGATGGCACATCGGATATGGCGGGACAGGAACAACGGAAGGTGTGTGCGGCATGGGGGCACGGTCAAACGGTAGGCATGGCAGGAACGGCGCGGATGGGCGGGGCGGGCGCGTCCTCGCGGTCGTCATCACGGCGGTCGTCGCGCTCGCGCTCGCGTTCGGCGTCGCGTTCGCCGCCGGCGCCGGACACCGCGAGCGCCGTCGCGCGCAAGCGACGCCAAGCGCCTCCGCGAGCGCGGACGCCACGGACACCCCAAGTGCGGCACCCACGCCGACGGAGACCAGGTCCTCCTCCCCCACACCGACCGCGACACACCACACCAGTGAGGAGGCGAAAGCGCGCGCGAAGCAGATCGTCGCGTCGATGGACCTGAATGAGCGTGCCGCGCAGCTCGTCATGGCGCCGCTCGCCGCGGGGACGGATCCGTCGGCTGTGCGCGCGCTCATCGCCGACGACCGTATAGGTTCGGTCATCCTCATGGGCAATTGGACGAGCGGCGTCGATGGCGTGCGCGCCGCCGCCGACACCTTGCAGGGCTATGCCGGATCCGGCTCCTCGCTCCTCATCGCGACCGATCAGGAAGGCGGCCAGGTGCAGCATCTGCAAGGACCCGGATTCGACACGATGCCGAGCGCGCGCATGCAAGGGCAGCTCACCACGGCCTCGCTTGAGGATGACAGCCGCCAATGGGGCGCGCAATTGCACGCCGCGGGCGTGAACGTGGACCTCGCGCCCTCGGTCGACACGGTCACGATCGACCGTGCATCGAATGCGCCGATCGGCGCGCTCGACCGTGATTTCGGTCTCGACGCGGCCGGCAACGCGGCGCATGCCGTCGCGTTCATCGACGGCATGCGCGCCTCGAGCGTCGCGACGGCCGTCAAACACTATCCGGGCCTCGGATCGGTCACCGGCAACACCGATTTCACGGACGCCGGCATCGTCGACGCGACGACGAGCGCCGACGGGCCGGAAGTGGCCGCGTTCACCGAGGCGATCAGGAACGGCAGGCCGGCGATGGTCATGATGTCGCTCGCCTCATACACCCAGCTTGACCCCGGCGTTCCGGCCGCGTTCTCGTCGAGGATCGTCACCGGGTTGCTGCGCGAGCACACCGGCTACGACGGCGTCATCATATCCGATTCGCTTTCGGCAAGTGCGGTCGGCGGCATCGAACCGGCACAGCTCGGCGTGCGGCTCGTCGAGGCGGGCGGCGACATCGCGTGCATCAACGATCCGTCGTATACGACGCCGATCCTGCAGGGGCTGCGCGAACGTGCGACGGCTGACGCGGCGTTCGCGGACAAGGTCACGGCGTCGGCCGAACGCGTCGTCGCGTTGAAGATCGGCATGGGCCTCATCGAATGAGCATCATTGACTGAATACGGATGCGTGAAGGCCGGGGCCGCCCACACAATCGATTGTGTGGGCGGCCCCGGCCTTCACGCATCCGTGGACGTGCATCCCCCGTTCAGCAGCAGCAGCTCGTGTTCGGATGCTCACGCTCCGCGCGTTCGCGTGCGCGCAGGAATTCCCGTTCCGTGAGCGTGCATGCACCGGGATGGTCGCGGCGCATATGCTCGAGGTAATGGTCGTAGCGCGCTTCGCCGCTCAGCTCGCGCACATACCACACGACGCCGCGCCATACGCGCATGGCGGCCTGCGCCATCCTCAACGCGACGGCCGTCATGCCGGCACCTGCGCGGCTACTGCGCCAACGGCGGGACGCTCCTCGTCCGCATCGCCTTCGTCACGGGACGCGTCCGTGGACGTTCCCACGATCATGTCGTATTCGGCGAGAGCCTTGCGTTCGAGCTTCGTCGCAAGGAGCCCCGACGGGGCGAACCATGTCGATTCGACGAACGGCTCCTCACTCGTGAACTCGGCGCCGAACCTGCGTGCACGCGCCGTGGCGACGCACACCCTGACACCGACGGCGAGGAACGCCGTCATCATGACGAGGAAGAAGACCGAAAGCGCACCATCGAGGTACGCGTTCGACAGGGACGCACGCGCGTTCGCGAGCGCCTCGCCTTCGAGCGCACCGGAGGCGATCTTCTCGCGCCAGCTGGCGGCCGCGGCGAAATAGCCGAGCTTGTCGTCGAAGATCTTCTCGAAATCGGCGGTGAACGTCACGGCGACATCCCAGATGAGCGGCACAACCGGTATCCATGCGTATTTCGCGAGTCCTGCCTTGACGACGCAGACGGTGACGAGCATGAGGCAGCCTGCGGCGAGCAGCTGGTTCGAGATGCCGAATATCGGCACCATCGCGTTGATGCCGCCATTGGCGTCCGAGACGCCCATGTAGAGCATCGTGCCCCATGCGGCGGTCGCGATGAACGTCGTGATGAGGTTGCCGGGACGCCATGTGGGGTCGGCGAATCGCCTGAGTTTGCGGACATTGCCGAGCAGGTCGCCGATCTGGTAGCGGGCGACGCGTGTGCCGTTGTCGACGGTCGTCAGGATGAAGAGCGCTTCGAACATGATCGCGAAATGGTACCAGAACGCCATCGTGCCTTCGCCGCCGAGGTAGGACTTGAGGAAGTTCGCCATGCCGATCGCGAACGTCGTCGCGCCGCCGGTGCGTGAGACGAGCGATGTCTCGCCGACGTCGTGCGCGGCCGCGTCGAGCGCGGCGGCGCCTTCGTAGGTCGTGCCGTTGGACGTCCATGAGACCTCCATATGCTTGCCTTCGATCGTGTCGACGTCCATGTTGCCGATCGCGGCGACGGCGTTGTCCTCGGCGCTCGCCGTCGCGGAATAGGATGCGCCGGCGGCCGCCTCGATCTGCGTGGGCGACATGTTCATCGAGAAGTAGACGCCTTGGCTGATCGTGACTGCGGCGATGAGCGCGATGATTGCCGTGAACGATTCGACGAGCATCGAACCGTAGCCGATCATGCGGATCTGGTTCTCCTTCTCGATCGCCTTCGGCGTCAGACCCGAGGAGACGGCTCCGTGGAATCCCGAAAGCGCGCCGCATGCGATCGTGATGAACAGGAACGGGAAGAGCGAGCCGGAGAACGTCGGACCGTCCGAGCGGCCAGCGAGCGTCGTGAGCCCCGGCACTTGCACGCGCGGGTTCGCGATGACGATGCCGACGACGAGGAGCGCGAGCGTGCCGATCTTCATCAATGTCGACAGGTAGTCGCGCGGCGTGACGAGGAGCCAGTGCGGCAATGCGGCGGCCGCGAACGAATAGATGATGAGCGCGACGACAAGCTGTTTCGCGTCGAGCGTGAAGATCGTCGCGAGCGTCGGGTTCGCGGCGATCATGCCGCCGCCGACGATCGCGAGGACGAGGAGCACGAAGCCGAGGACCGTCGTCTCGATGACGCGCCCCGGGCGCAGGAAACGCTCATAGCAGCCCATGATGAGGGCGATCGGGATTGTCATGCCAAGCGAGAAGACGGCCCACGGCGACGAGGCCATCGCCTTGATCGCGACGAGCGCGAGGAACGCCATCGCGATCGCGGTGACGACGACGAGAAATACGGATATGATGATGCCGCCGACCTTGCCCATCTCGTCGGTCGCCATCTGGCCGAACGAGCGTCCGCGGCGCTTCGCCGAGATCCATAGCATGAGCATGTCCTGGACGGCGCCGGCGAAGATGACGCCGAGGATGATCCACAGGACGCTCGGCAGATAGCCCATCTGCGCGGCGAGGATCGGGCCGACGAGCGGACCCGCGCCGGATATCGCCGCGAAATGCTGCCCGAAGAGGACGCGGCGGTCGGCGCGTTCGAAGTTCGCACCATCATGGACGCGTTCGGCGGGCGTCGCGTTCGCGTCGTCGGTGCGCATGATCTTGAGCTGGATGTAATACGCATAGAAACGGTAGGCGATCGCATACGAGCACAGGGCGACGATGAGGAACCAGACCGCGCTGATCTGTTCGCCGCGCGCGAGCGCGAGCACCGACCATCCGATCGCTCCGACGATTGCGACGAGCGCCCAGAGCAACGCCTTGGGCCATGTCCATACCATCTTCGGTCGTATGCCGACCGGCAGTCCCTTCGTGTTGCGGATGACGCGCGCGGCCTCCCCGGGCGTGTACGCCGTGTCCGGCGCGGCTTGTGGCGCCGCTGCCTCAGCGGTCTTCATCTGTTGCCTCCTTGGTCCCTCTTGTGTGCATGCATGCGCCGGACGACCGTCTCTCTGATGGTCGTCCGGCGCGTGCGACACAGTAGGGACCGCGGATTACGACACTGGCGGCGTTTCAGTATATGGGCATTTTTCGCCACCAGATGAAACAGTGCTTCGCCGTATGTCGTCTGCCATTATCGCGACATGGTTCAATGCCTGCAGCATGCCGATCGACATCGTGCCCTGCAGCATCATGCCGCCGCCGAGCAAGACGACGAGGGCTTGTGAGCACCGGCTGACCATGCGGATGAGCGGGTTGATGCAATTGGTGGAGAAGTCGGCTTTCTGGGCCATGGCGCGCACGTCCTCGGTGAGCCCTTCGATGCGTGCGGCGCTGCCTTCCTCACGGTTCGACGCCCTGATCACGTCACAGCCCTGGTAATACTCCTCCACCGCGCCCATCAGGCGCCCGACGGCCTCCTGCCTCGCGGCCGCGACCTCAAGGTTCCTGCCCGTGACGATCTTCGTGATGACGAGGTTGATGCATACGAATGCGAGGAACACGAGCGTGAGCAACCCCGAGTAGACGGTCATCATCACATCTGCACATCCTGTTTCGTCATGTTGCTGTTCCTTGACAATCCCGTACGTATATGGTTCGGTTCCGTATGCCATACACCGGCATCCGTTCATCGGTGTTCGGATTCGTTCGTCTGCGATGCGACGACTTCCTGATAGACCGCGCAATCGCGCAGCAATTCCCCATGGGTGCCTTCGCCGGCGACATGGCCGTCGTCGATCACGATGATGCGGTCGGCGTGGGCGATTGTGCTCACCCGTTGGGCGATGATGAGCACCGCGCGGTCGCGCATATGCTCGCGCAACGCCTCGCGCAACGCCGCGTCGGTCGCGAAGTCGAGCGCGGAGAACGAGTCATCGAAGATGACAAGCTGTGCGTCGCCGACGAGTGCACGGGCGATCGACAGACGCTGACGCTGGCCGCCGGAGAAATTCGTGCCGCCTTGGGCGACCTTCGTGGCCACGCCGTGTTCACTCTGCTCGATGAAGGCGCTCGCCTGCGCGATCGTCGACTTGCCCGATCCGGTGGCGCCGATGATGGCCACCGTTTCACCTATGCGCGCCTTGAAACTGATATGCCGCAGCGTGTCCTCTTCGGCGTTGGCGAAGAGGAACGTCACGTCGTCGAAGGCGAGCACTTCGCCGTCGGCGAGCGGTCCACGGTCCGTCATGTCGACGGCGTCGCCTTCGGCTGGGTCGATCACACTCGGCCGCGCATCGAGCACTTCGCGCACACGGCGGCAGCATTCGAGCGCACGCGGCAGCATCGCGATGACCATCTGCGCGGCCATGAGGTAGAACAATGCGAGGACGGCGTATTCGGCGATCGCGACGATGTCGCCGATCTGGAACGCGCACGCCGGTGAGGTTCTCGAGCAGCACGGCGCCGATGCGGTCGAGCAGACGCTGCAGGCGCCGGTACAGCGGCGAGGCGGAACGCAGGATGAACGCCGCGATGACGCACACGCACACGATCGCGCCGACGAGCCACCAGGCGAGCACCGCATCGAGGCTGAACGCGAAGGTGAGCGCCACGACGAAGATGAACGGCACCGGCAGCATCATCATGATGACGTTCGTGATGGCCACCTGAATGTTGACGACGTCGCTCATCGTGCGCGTGACCATCGACGCGGTGCCGAACCGGCGGAAGCCGAAGACGGACAGGTCGAGCGACTTGGCGTAGATCGCGTCGCGCATGTCCTTGGCGACGCGTGCGGCGAGCACCGAACAGCAGTAACCGGCGCCGATCGCGCAACAGCCGACCACCAGCGATGCGGCGGGCATCTGCAACGCGGTGACCGTCATCGCATGGTACGACATCGCGGCGGTGCCCTCGTTGAGCAGCCTCGCCGCCAGCGTCGGCACCAGCAGGGCGCCGACGACGTCGACGATCGCCAGCGCCATCGTCAGGGCCAGCAACGGACGGTATGGTTTCATGAAACGCAGTACGAGTCTCATAGTTCCTCAAGGTGGGTGGAAAAGCGGCGTCATTCGACGAGGTCGAAAAGATTGTCTCATATTGGGACAATCTACAAGCATGCCGATGACGGACGCCGGAATCGACGACGGCGGGCAAGCTGTTCGTCTCGCGTCAGGCGATCACCAAATGGGAAAACGGCAAGGGTGTGCCCGACATCGGCAATCTCAGGAGGCTCGCGCGGCTGCTCGGCGTCAGCGTCGACTATCTGCTCGACGACGGCGAGGACGCCGAGGCGGCGACGCGCGCGCTGCGCGAACCGATCGACCTGACGTCCGCCGATGCGCGCCGCTCGGCGGACAGCGGATGGAGCATCAAGGCCGCCAAAAAGGACGTGATCGTACGCGGGATGTGGCCGGATGCGACGATCCACCGGCTCGTCAGCGAGCCGATCCTGACGCACGATGAAAAGGTCGTCGACAACGTCCTCGGGTTCCTCACGCCCGCGGGCTTCGGCATCCCGCAGATCCTCGACTCGGTCAGGGATCGGCGCGACCGCTACTATCTGGTCGACCGCGGCACGTTCCAGCTGCTCGTCACCGTCTCCGACGAGTTCGTCGAGAGTCGCAGACTCGCCGAGCACGTCAACCTCAGGCGCGGCGCGCACTTCGCGGTCGGTGCCGTGCGACTCACCGTCGCCGCCCCGCTCGCACGGGCGTGACGGGACGGACGTTCAGCGCTCGAGGGCGCCGATCTGCCGTTCGAGCGCATTCATGAACTTGTCGACGTAGGCAATCATCGCGCGTCGTTCGGCGGGTTCGAGCTCGGCCATCGCGCGCAGCTCGGCGCCGCGTAGCGGGTCGATTATGCGTTCGCGGTAGCGCAGCCCCTCGTCGGTGAGGCGGATGCGCTTGACGCGCCGGTCGCGCTCGCTGTCCTCGAGGCACAGCAGGCCCTGGGCGGCGAGCGAGTTGACGACGTTGTTCACACTCTGGCGCGGCAGCAGCGTGTACGCGCAGATCTCGCGCTGCGACGTGCCGTCGTTCTCGCAGATGTAGTCGAAGATCAGGTACACGATCAGCGATAGCCCGGAACGGCGCCCGTAGGCGCCGTAGATGAGGTCGACGCGGCGCAGCTCCTCGAAGAATGCGAGCAGCTGCGCGTCGGCGTCGCCATGCGCCGTCTGCGCGCGTTCGATCAGGTCGCGCGGCGGCTCGAACGGTGGAGTGTCGTCGGTCGTCATCGTCACCAGCCTAGCGCATCGCGCCGCGCGGCCGCGCGCGCCGTGGCGGCGCCGGTCAGTGCTGGTCGAGATCCAGCGGCTTGACGCGGCCCGAATCGAGCAGGCTTTCGAGGTCCGCGGGCCCGTCGAGCACGGCGGTGGCCGCCTGGTCGATCATCAGGCTGATGCGGGCGTTCGGCAGGATGCCCTCGCAGTACGCGTAGACCGGTTTGCCGAGCGCGCTGGCGTATCCCATCGCGAAGATCGTCCCCGGATCCTTGTCGTCGAGGTTGGCGATGAGCGCGGCCGAGTTGCCGATTGCGCGGATGCGGTCCTCGAACACGGCGCGAGGGCCTGCGACGTTGACGTCCATCGCGAAGCGCGGCAGGTACAGGTTCTTGCCGCGGCCCTTGAGCACGCGTTCGAGGCGTTCCATGCTCTCGACCTGCTCGGCCGTCTCGTAGGGTCCCGCCACATAGAAGTCGTAGATCGGCTTGGACGAGGTGAACTGCATGCTCTGGTTGGTCTCGAAGTTGTCCATAGCCCCCATTCAAGCGCACCCGGGGCGCGACGCGCGGGCAATCGGCTGTAAGCAATATCGGCGGTGGCGTACAACATGCCACGAGCCTAGAATTATTGCCTCGAATATGGAGGCACGGCAAGCGAAGGAGCGCAGCGATGAACGGGCACGACGAGGGACTGCGGACGGACACGGGGCAGGCGCGGCCGGCGATGCGCGTCGAACACGACTGCATCGGGACGCTTGACGTGCCGGCCGACGTGTACTGGGGCATCCATACGCAACGCGCGATCGAGAATTTCACGGTCAGCGGCATCCCCGACTCGTCGCATGAGGCGCTCATCCACGCCTACGCCGTCGTCAAGCGCGCATGCGCGATCGCGAACGCCGAACTCGGTCTGCTCGAACCGGACAAGGCGAAGGCGATCGAGCAGGCGTGCGAGGAGATCGAGGACGGCGCGCTCGCCGACCAGTTCCCGGTCGATGTGCTGCAGGGCGGCGCCGGCACGAGCCTCAACATGAACATGAACGAGGTCATCGCGAACCGCGCGCTCGAGATCCTCGGCCATCCACGCGGCGACTATGGCTGCATCCACCCAAACGACGACGTCAACCGTTCGCAGTCGACGAACGACACCTATCCGGCGGCATGCAAACTCGCGATCTGCGGGGGGCTCACACCGCTCGCCGCATCCGCCCAACGCCTGCGCAAGGCGTTCCACGACCTCGCGGACCGGCACGCGAACGATGTGACAATCGGACGCACACAACTGCAGGACGCCGTGCCGATGACCTTCGGACAGGAGTTCCATGCATGGGCGACGTTCCTCAAACTCGACCTGCAGGCGATGGACGCGCTCATCGACGAACTGTGCGACCTCAACCTCGGCGCTACGGCGGTCGGCACCGGCATATGCGCGGACAGGCGCTTCCGTGCCACGGTGACGCGCACCCTCGCACGGCTCACCGGCCTGCCGGTGCATGCCGCACTCGACCCGGTCGCCTCGGTCACCGACATGAGCGCCTACATCGCCGCGAGCGCATGCCTCAAGAACCTCGCCGTCCATCTCAAGAAGGCGGCCGACGACCTGCGTCTGCTCAATTCCGGACCGCGCTGCGGGCTCGGGGACCTCAAGGTGCCGGCGCGACAGGCCGGTTCGTCGATCATGCCGGGCAAGGTGAACCCGGTCATCCCCGAATGCGTCGACCAATGCTGCTTCGTCATCTTCGGCATGGACGTGACCGTCAATTGGGCGGCCGCCGAAGGCCAGCTGCAGCTCAACGCGTTCGACCCGGTCATCATCCATGAGATACTCACCGGCATGACGCTTGCCATCAACGCGATGGACATGTTCCGCACGAAATGCGTCGAGGGTATCCGTGTCGATGTCGAACGTGGGCGCAGGCACGCCGAGGAGTCGCCGTCGATTGCGGCGGCGCTCAACGATGCGATCGGCTATGATCATGCGATGCGGATCGCGAAAGACGCGATGGCCGAGGGGGTCACGGTGCGCGATGCGGCGAAGGCGCACACCTCCCTTTCCGACGCCGAAGTCGACCATCTGACCGATGTCGTCGCGTTGAGCCGCGGTCTTGGGCAGACGTGCCGTCCGCTCGGCCATGGCGTTGACGATCGAACCGTCGGCAATGCCGTGACGGACGCCGACTGGGTGGGACGTAGGCGCATCGCATGACAACCCCACACAGTCGTTTTTCGTGGTTTTTGCCGAAACCTATTGACTTTCCCGACAGTCGACATAACAATGTGCGGTTATGGACACCTCTTCCCCACTGACCGTCGAACATTGTCCGCTTGATGCGGACATGACGATCACGGCGATCGACATCGACGAACGGCACCGCTTCCGCATGCTCGAACTCGGACTGCGTGTCGGCACCATCATCCGCGTCATCCAGAAATCAAATTTCGGCGGCCGCGTCATCGCGAAAGGCACCGAACGCATCGCGATCGACGGGCACACCGCCGCGCGTGTCGCCGTCACGCCCGCCGAAGGCGTGTGAACGGCGCACCATCCACACGACCGGCCGAACGGACGACGGACCATCGGACGACCAGACGACCACCCATCCGCACATCCTCAAGGACACCCATGACCTCCCACCATCAGGGCCACAGGCGCGGCATCGCCGCGCTGCTGCCTTCCCCGCACGCCCACGACGACGACACACACGCCGGCCACACACATGCCGGCAAACCCTGCTGCGACACCGGCGGCCGCCGCGTCGCCGGTGACGGCATGCCGCGCATCGTCTTCATCGGCAATCCGAACGTCGGCAAATCGTCGCTGTTCAACGCGATCCTCGGCGCGAAGACGCGCGTCATGAATGCCCCGGGCACGACCGTGCTCCTCGAGGAGGGCGTCTATGACCACGGTGGTGAGGATTGGGACCTCATCGACACACCGGGCACCTATTCGCTGCTGCCGCTTTCACCGGACGAGGAGGTCGCCGCGAGAGCCGTCATGGGCACCGGCGGACAGGGAGACCCGGACGCGGTCGTCGCCGTCGTCGACGCGACGAACATCTCACGCGCGTTGTATTTCCTCGCGACCGTCCTTGAATTGGGACGCCCGACGATCGTCGCGCTCACGATGAACGACCTCGCCGCGAAGCAGGGCGCGGGCATCGACGCCGATGAACTGTCACAGGCGCTTGACGGCGTGCCGGTCGTCGAGGTCAATGGACGCACAGGGGTCGGGCGGCAGGCACTCATGGACGCCGTCGCGGCCCATCTCGGCGGCACACCGATGCCGCAAGGCCTGGCACCGGTCGACCCGGCGCATATCGACGTGCAGGCGTGGGTCGAAGGCGGCGCCGACGCCCGCTTCGACTGGGCGGCCGACGTGCTCTCACGTCTCGACATGCATGCGCGCGACCGTGTCACTGTCTCCGACCGCATCGACCGCGTGCTGCTCAACCCGGTCCTCGGCATCGTCGTCTTCCTGCTGCTCATGCTCGGCATGTTCGAGGCGACGACGACGCTCGCCGGCCCCGCGCAGGATTGGATCGACGGCAGCGTGCGCGACTGGCTCACCGCCGGCATCGACTGGGTGTTCGCGCTCTTCGGCCCCGGCGCGCTCGACACATGGTTCCATTCGCTCGTCATCGACGGCGTCATCGACGGCGTCATCACGATCGGCACGTTCATCCCGCCGATGGGCATCATGTTCATCCTGCTGAGCCTGCTTGAGGATTCCGGCTATCTCGCGCGCGCCGCGTTCGTGATGGACCGCGCGATGCGCTGCATGGGGCTCGATGGACGCGCGTTCCTGCCGATCGTCATCGGCTTCGGCTGCAACCTCCCCGCGCTCGCCGCGACACGTACGCTGCCCGATTCACGCCAACGTGTCCTCGTCGGCATGCTCGTGCCGTTCTCAAGCTGCACGGCGCGCCTGAGCGTCTACCTCGTGCTCGCCTATGCGTTCTTCCGCGATCAGGCAGGACTCGTCGTCTTCCTGATGTATGTGTGCTCGATCGTGCTCATCCTGCTCGTCGGCGTCCTCCTCAAGCAGGTGCGTTTCCGCGACGTCAGGTCCGAACCGTTCGCGATGAGCCTGCCGCCCTATCAGGTGCCGCGCCTCGTGACACTCGTCAAATCCGTCCTCATGCGCCTGTGGGGTTTCGTGCGCGGCGCGAGTTCGATCATCATCTCGATGCTCGTCGTCATGTGGTTCCTCCAGGCGATCCCGGCGACGGCCGCCGCCGGTTCGTTCGCACACGTCGACGACGTCCACGATTCCGTCTACGGCGTCGTCGCCGACCGTGTCGCACCGGTGTTCGCACCCGCCGGATTCGACGATTGGCACGCCTCGGCCGCACTTATGACCGGTTTCGTCGCGAAGGAGGTCGTCGTCGCGTCGATGGCGCAATCCTACAGCATCGACACCGGTGACGAGGACGAGCAGCAGCAGGGCGAAGGCTCACTCGGCGCGGCGATGCGCGCCTCGTTCGACGAAAGCTCGGGAGGCCACGGCAGGGCGGCGGCGGTTGCGTTCATGCTGTTCACACTCGCGTACACGCCCTGCCTCGCGACCGTCGCGGAACTCAGACGGCAGTATTCGATGAAAATAGCGATGCAATCGGTCGGACTCGGCCTCATCGTCGCATACATACTCGCGGTCGTCGCGTTCCAGGCGTTGCGATGGGTACTGTGAGCGGTTTCAGACATACGGGTGCGGCATCGGAAGGCGGCGCGCGTGGACGCACACATATCGTCGCCGACATCGTCGACGACCTCACACGCGGACGCAGCGTCGCGCAGATCGCACAGGAACGCGGACTGCCGCGCGCATTCGTCGAACAGGTCGTCGACCATGCGCGGCGACAGGGCACGATAGACATCGTCGAATTGACAAGCGGGTGCGCAGGCGGCGCGTGCGCACCCGACCCCGATTCGCCCGTATGCGCCGGATGCCCGTTGCTTCCCGCGTCGGCGCGCAACAGGGCATCGATTGTGTCACATATACGGCGGCTCATACAAACGCATACATGAGAGCATCCATTGCCCCAACCGTGGAATCGCGCGGGGCGGCCGTGCGCACGGCCGCCCACGGCGTTAGGATGGCAACCATGACAGAGACAACAGAACAGGGGGCGGCGCCGCTCGAATGGGTCAACCCATTGCGCGACCCGAGGGATCTGCGACTGCCCCGCATCGCAGGACCATGCAGCATCGTGATCTTCGGCGTGACCGGTGACCTGTCGCGCAAGAAACTGCTGCCCGCCATATACGACCTCGCGAACCGCGGCCTCTTGCCGCCAAGCTTCGGCCTGACCGGCTTCGCGCGCCGTGACTGGACCGAAGAGCACTTCCGCAAGTTCGTCAAAGAGAACGTGCAGGCGCACTGCCGCACGCAATTCAACGACGCGACATGGGAGCAGCTCGCGAAAGGCATCCGCTTCGTGCAAGGCACGTTCGAGGATCCGGACGCGTTCGCGCGCCTGAGCGACACCGTCGCAGAACTCGACCGCTACCGCGGCACGCGTGGCAACCATGCGTTCTACATGTCGGTGCCGCCGCGCGACTTCCCCGTTGTCGCGAAACAGCTCGCGAACTGCGGACTCGCAAAATCCACCGAAGACGCCTGGCGCCGCGTCATCATCGAAAAACCGTTCGGCCACGACCTCGCGAGCGCGAAGCAGCTCGACGACGTCATCTCCGAGGTCTTCGACCCGGACTCGGTGTTCCGCATCGACCACTACCTCGGCAAGGAGACGGTGCAGAACCTGCTCGCGCTGCGGTTCGCGAACATGATGTACGAACCGATCTGGAACGCGAACTACGTCGACCATGTGCAGATCACGATGGCCGAGGACATCGGCGTCGCGGGACGCGCGGGCTACTACGACGGCATCGGCGCGGCGAGGGACGTCATCCAGAACCATCTGCTGCAGCTCATGGCGCTCACGGCGATGGAGGAACCGGTCTCGTTCTCGGCGCGCGACCTGATGGCCGAGAAGACGAAGGTGCTGTCCGCGGTGCGGCTGCCCTCCGATCTGGCGGCTCATACGGCACGCGGCCAGTATTCGGCCGGCTGGCAGGGGTCGGAACCGGTGTGCGGGTATCTCGAGGAGAAGGGCATCGACCCGGATTCGACGACCGAGACGTACGCGGCGATCCGTCTGGACATCGATACACGCCGCTGGGCTGGCGTCCCGTTCTATCTGCGCACCGGCAAACGACTCGGCCGCCGCGTGACCGAGATCGCACTCGTGTTCAAACGCGCGCCGCATCTGCCGTTCGAATCGACGGCGACGCAGGAGCTTGGCAAGAACGCGATCGTCATTCGCATCCAGCCCTATGAGGGTGTCACAATCCGTTTCGGTTCGAAGGTGCCCGGAGTCACGTCGATGGAGGTGCGCGATGTGTCGATGGACTTCAGTTACGGACGCTCGTTCACCGAATCCTCCCCCGAAGCCTACGAACGGCTCATCCTCGACGTGCTGCTCGGTGACCCGCCGCTGTTCCCGACGACGAAGGAGGTCGACCTGTCATGGCGCATCCTCGATCCGATCGAGGACTTCTGGTCGACGCTTGGACAGCCGCAGCCGTACCGGGCCGGTACATGGGGGCCGCAAGAGGCCGTGGAGATGCTTGCACGCGATGGACACCGTTGGAGGATGCCATGATCATCACGATGAGGGACACCGAGACCAATGAGATCTCGAACAAGATCGACGAACTGCACGAGGAACGCGGCGAGGTCGCGCTCGGACGTGTGCTCACATTGCTCATCGTGACCGATGAGGACCATCTGGAGAACACGCTCGTCCTCGCGAACGAGGCGAGCCGCGACCATCCATGCCGTGTCATCGCGATCGCGCCGAGTTCGCGGCGCATGACCGAATCCGAGGAGGACCGCACGTATCTTGACGCCGAAGTGCGCATCGGCGCCGACGCCGGCGCCGGTGAGATCATCGTGCTGCGTCCGCGCGGCGGCCTCATCCACCATCTCGACACGCTCGTCACACCGCTGCTCGTGCCGGATGCGCCGGTCGTCGCATGGTGGCCGACGGATGCGCCCGCCAACCCGTCGAAGGACCTCGTCGGCGCGATGGCGCAGTCGCGCATCACCGACGCGATGCGTTCGGCCAATCCGGTGCGTACGCTTGAGGACCTGCGCCGCAACCGTTCCCCGAAGAACGTGGACATGTCGTGGACGAGGCTCACACGATGGCGCGCGCTCCTCGCGGCGATGCTCGACCAGCCGCCGCACATGCGCATCACGGCCGCGAACGTCATCGGTGAACCCGAATACCTGCCGAAGGACCTGCTCGCCGCATGGCTTGCGACAAGCCTCGACGTTCCCGTCTCGATCGAGGACGACGCCGATGCGACGGCGATCTGTGAGGTGAGCCTCACACGTGAGGATGGCGGGGTGCTGAGCCTCGTGCGTTGCCATGACCATGACGACATCGTCACGATAAGCGTGCCCGAGCAGTCTTCCCAGACAATCCCGTTGCCGATGCGTTCGCTCGGCGACTGCCTGAGCGAGGAGCTCGGCCGCCTCTACCCCGACGAGATCTACGCGAAGGTCATCACCGACGGATGGCGGCGCATCCATCCGGCCGGGGCTGCACAAGGACAGAGGCAAGGATGACGGAGGAGCATGGGATGACGATGGAACGCACACTGGTCACCTACCCTGACGAACATCTGTTCGCCGAGGCCGTCGCCGCGCGCACATTGCTGACGATGAACGAGGTGCTCGGCGCGCACGGCCGTGAACGTGTCGACGTCGCGGTGACGGGCGGCACCGACGGCACCGCGATCCTGCGCGCGATCGCGGCGTCGCCGCTGCTCGGCGTCGTCGATTGGCACCGCGTGCACATCTGGTGGGGCGATGAACGCTTCGTGCCCGCGGGAAGCGACGAGCGCAACGAGAACGCGGCACGGGATGCGCTCTTCGATGGGCTCATCGCGTCCGGTATGATGGATGATGCGCAGATCCACGCGATGCCCGCGGACACGCGCCCGGAGCGCGAACGCGCCGCCGCGACGCCTGAACAGACGCGTGAGGCGCTGCGCCACGCCGCCGCCGTCTACCAATCCGAAATCCTCGGCGAGCTCGGTGAGATGGCGGCGATGGACATCATGATGTTCGGCGTCGGCCCCGACGGGCATTTCGCGTCGTTGTTCCCCGACCACGGCGAACTAGCGATCGACGACCCGCGCACGCTTGTCGTCGGCGTCGACGATTCTCCGAAACCGCCGCCGACGAGGATCACGTTCACGGTGCCGATGATCGCGCGCACGTCGTATCTATGGATATGCGGCTCGCGTGCGGCGAAGGCCGACGCCGTCTATGAGACATTCCGCAATGTGCGCGACCCGCACTATCCCGCGTCGTTCGCCGACGCGACACAGGAGGTGCTGTGGATCACCGACCGTGCATCGGCTGCGCGGCTGCGCGGCTGACGTGCAGCGCACATGGCTGGGGCCGCCTACACCTTGTGGTGTAGGCGGCCCCAGCCATGTGTCCCGCGCGGTCCTGTGCGCCTGATGGCGGCAAGGTCCCGCACGAGAGGAGGCGTCAGTCGGACATCTTCACCTCGCGCTGGTCCGGTTCGGCCCACAGGATGTGCCATGAGCCCGGCTCGTCGACGCGCTTGTAGGTGTGGGCGCCGAACAGATCGCGCTGCCCCTGGATGAGCGCGGCCGGCAGGCGCTTCGCGCGCAGGCCGTCGAAATACGCGAGCGACGACGAGAACACCGGGGCCGGCAGGCCGACCTGGGCGGCCGTCGCGACGACATGGCGCCAATCGGGCTCGCTCGCTTCGATGCCCTGCTTGAAGTACGGGGCGAACAGCAGCGAAATGTCGGCGGCGCCGTCCTTGAACGCCTCGGAGATGCGGTCGAGGAACTTCGCGCGGATGATGCAGCCCGCACGCCAGATGCGCGCGAGATGCGCCATGTCGATGTCCCATCCGTATGTCTCGGCGGCACGGCCGATCTCATTGAAGCCCTGCGCATAGGCGATGATCTTCGACGCGTAGAGCGCCTGTCGGATCCGCTCGATGAACGTCCCACGCGTCTCGGCGCCGAGTTCGATATGGCCGTCGGGGCCGACGAACGGATCGTCCTGCGCCTTCTCACGCAACACCGTCTGGTCCGACAGGCCACGCGCGAACACGGCCTCCGCGATGCCGGTGACCGGCACACCGAGCTCGAGCGCCGTCTGCACGGTCCACGTACCGGTACCCTTCATGCCCGCATGGTCGAATATGACGTCGACGAGCGGCTTGCCGGTCTGCGGGTCCTTCTTGTGCAGCACCTCGGCCGTGATCTCGATGAGGTACGAGTCGAGGTCGGTCTTGTTCCACTGCTCGAAGACATCGCCGATCTCATCGGGGTCCATGCCGAGCCCGCGGCGCATGATGTCATAGCTTTCCGCGATGAGCTGCATGTCCGCGTATTCGATGCCGTTGTGCACCATCTTGACGAAATGGCCCGCGCCGTTCTCGCCGACATGCATGACGCACGGCTCGCCGTCATCCGCCTTCGCCGCGATCGATTCGAGGATCGGCTTGAGGCGCGTCCACGATTCGTCGCTGCCGCCCGGCATCATCGATGGGCCGAGCAGCGCGCCTTCCTCGCCTCCCGACACGCCCATGCCGACGAAATGCAGCCCCTTCGCACGCAGTTCCTTCTCGCGGCGGATCGTGTCCTTGAAATAGGAGTTGCCACCGTCGACGATGATGTCACCCGGCTCCATGTACTCGGCGAGCTCGTCGATGACCGCATCGGTCGCCGCACCGGCCTTGACCATGATGATCGCGGTGCGTGGCTTTTCGAGCGACGCGACGAACTCCTCGATGGTCTTCGCCGGATGGAATTCGCCTTCGTCGCCATAGGCGTCGATGAGATGCTCGGTACGTGCATAGTGCCGGTTGTAAACCGCGACGCTGTTGCCATGCCGTGCGAGGTTGCGCGCCAGACTGGCGCCCATCGCGGCGAGTCCTACGACGCCGACGTTTGCTTCTGCGCTCATATGCGTTCCTCCATTGATATAGACGATACCGCCCTCAAGTCTAACGCACCGCGTTCCCGCCCACCGCGGGACGGCTGCGCCTTGCGCTGCGGGCACATCGGCTGGCGCATCGAAGCGACGTGGACGCTCACATGAACCGGCTCAACACCGATCGCGTCCGGACACGCCGCATATCCCCGCCATCCACGATGAGCGCCTCGTCGTTGCGCAGCCCGATGTACGTCGGGTCCGCCGCGTGCGCACGCAGGATGGCGTCGGCCGGGGCGCCGAGGAGCCTTCCCCCGACATGCGGGACGATGTGCACGTCGACGAGCCCAAGCCCGGGCGTCCATGCCGGCGCGGCCATATGGCGCCGCAACGTCGCCGCCGGTTCGCGCCGCTCGTCCATCGGCTCGATGTAGTCGATGTCCGGTGCCGTGACGACGGCGCCGGCCGACTCCCCCACATACGGCACACCGCGCGCGACGAGGGCGCGGATGAGCGGCACGACACCCGCACCACGCAGGCAACGCATGAGATGGAAGGTGTTCCCGCCGCACACATACAGCATGTCGCATCCATCGAGCTGCGCCAAGACATCCGCACGGCGCCCCGTCAGGTCGACGACGCGCACATGCAGCCCTTGCGTGCGCCACCACGGCGCCACCATCCGGTTCGTGAACCCGTAGCGTTCGACGAAGCTCGCGTTCGGGATGAACGCGATCGTCCGGGCGTCGAGATCATCGACCCATGCACGCATGAGCGGCAGCAGCCCCGTCGCCGCCGACGCGAGCAGCATGCGGCACCGGCCGCGCGATGCGGCATCCATGCCGGCACTGTCGTTCGATTGCTCCATGTAGGCCTTCCCTGTCCCGCGGTCCGTACACCATCACCGCGCGTGTTCCCTCCTCCAGTGTAGGGGTGCACCGCACACGGTGACGATCTGTCCGGTTGTTCGCCGACAGCGCGCGCCTTCAGAGACGCCATACACGGCGACTAGGATTGAACAGTCCACCCCCGCTCCATATCCCCCAATTTCGCTGGAGGCGATCCGACGATGCGCACACCGGATTCCACTACCCCAAACGGCAACCCCGAAGGATCCACCCCCGGACGCCAGACGATGGCGGCCGACGATCCCGCCCGGGAATCTGCGGACGAAGTCGCGCAAGACATCGCAGAACACGTCGAACGCGCCGACGGCGTGCTGCTTCCGTGCGCACGGGAGGCACGGCTCACGCGCCGTCAACGCATCGTCGTCGGCATCACGTTCTTCTCGATGTTCTTCGGCGCCGGCAACCTCATCTTCCCACCGTATCTGGGTGCGCTTGCAGGCAGCCGCACGGCCGCCGCGATGGCCGGTTTCGTCGTATCCGCAGTGGGCCTGCCGATCCTCGGCGTCATCGTCGTCGCCAGGGCGGGCGGCTTCGGCGCGCTCAGCTCCCGTGTGTCGAAGCGGTTCGCACTGGTCCTCGGCATCGCGATCATGCTGACGATCGGCCCGCTGTTCGCGATTCCGCGCACGGCGTCGACATCGTTCGAGATGGCGCTCGCACCGTTCGCCGGCGGCCATACGCGCATCGTCCAATTCGTCTACTCGGTCGTCTTCTTCGCACTCGCCTGGCTTGTCGCGCAGCATCCCGACCGGCTTTCGCAAGTGCTCGGCAAACTCATGGGCCCATTGCTGCTTATCATGATCGCCATCCTGTTCATCACATGCCTGTGCGTTCCCCACCCGCCGTTCGCGGCGCCGAGCGGCGCCTATGCGCATGGCCAGCTGCTTCAAGGGTTCCTCGACGGCTATCAGACGATGGACCTGCTCGCCGCGCTGTATTTCGGCATCGTCATCTCGGCGAACATCCGCACGATGGGTGTCGCCGCCGAGGCCGGCAACCGGCGCGAGACCGGCCTCGGCGGCCTGTTCACCGGCGTCATGCTCGTCGCCGTGTACGCGCAGCTCGCCTTCGTCGGCGCCGTCTCAGGCTCCTACCGGCGCATCAATGGCACCGGCGACACGGGCGCGACCGTGCTCACGAACCTCACCGAAGAGGTCTTCGGCCACGCCGGCACCGTCTTCGTCGGCGTCATCTTCGTCGTCGCATGTTTCAACGTATGCGCGGGACTCATCTCGACATGCTCGTCGTACTTCCATACACAGTTCCCGAAACCGCTGTCCTACCGTGGATGGACGGTCCTGTTCGCGCTTGTCGCGCTGCTCATCGCGAACATGGGGCTGAGCACGATCATCAAGCTGTCGGTGCCGGTCCTTGAGATGCTGTACCCGATCGCGATCGCCCTCGTCGTGCTGTCGCTGTTCGATGGCGTGTTCTCCCGGCACTTCCCCGCCGTCTACTTCTGGACGGTGCTGTTCACGGCGATCGACAGCGTCGCGAACGGCGTGGCCCATCTCGTCGCCGCGTTCGGCGGCCGCTGGGCATGGCTTGAGACGGCATGTGGCTGGATGCCGCTCAACGGCATCGCGCTCGGCTGGCTTGCGCCCGCGGGCGTCGGCCTCGCGATCGGCGTCGTCGTCTCGCTCGCGCGCAGACGTGTGCGCCGCTGAGGGGCCGCCGCCCGCCGGCGCGCTCAGTCCTTGTCGATGTAGTTCGCGGGGTCCTCATCGAAGACCTCAGCGCAATGCGGATTGCAGAAGTAGACCGTGCGCCCCTGCCATACACGTTTCGCCGCCGCCGTCTTCGGATCGACCGTCATGCCGCAGACCGGGTCGATGACGTCATCGGCGTCCTCCTCCTCTTGCCTGAGCTGTTCGTTGATTGCGTCCTCGAGGATCTCCTCCGCTGTATCGTCCGCCATGGTATTGTCTCCTTCCGTCGCCATATGTCGACTGTCGCCTTCATTGTGTGCACGCGCGATTCCCCCGCGCAAGGCTTCGAGCTCCGATTCGGCGATGGGCGCAGCGTGCATCGTGTACCGGCGTGCCCGATCGGGCGTGAAACCGCGCAACCTGTTCGCGTTGAGCACGACCGAAAGCGATGAGAACGCCATCGCCGCGCCCGCGATCATCGGGTTGAGCAGCAGATGCCACACCGGGTACAGGCATCCGGCGGCCACCGGGATGCCGAGCGCGTTGTAACCGAGCGCGAAACCGAGGTTCTGCCGGATGTTGCGCATCGTCGCATGTCCAAGGTCAATCGCCGTGACGACCGATTGCAGCGACCCGTTCATCAACGTCACGTCGGCCGCTTCGATCGCGACGTCGGTCCCGGTGCCCATCGCGATACCGAGGTCGGCGCTTGCGAGCGCGGGCGCGTCGTTGATGCCGTCGCCGACCATTGCGACGTGCAATCCCCGCCTGCGCAATGCGCGGATGACCGATTCCTTGTCCTCGGGGCGTACGTCGGCGACCGTGTGGGCGATGCCGGCTTCAAGGGCGATCGTGTCGGCCGTTACACGGTTGTCGCCGGTAAGCATGATCGTGCCGATGCCACGGCGGTGCAGTTCGTCGATGGCAGCGCGCGCATCGTCCTTGATCGTGTCACGGATTGCGAACACGGCGGCGATGCGTCCGTCGACCGCCGCGAGGACCGGTGTCGCCCCGTCCTGCGCGATGAGCCGCATCGTCTCACGTGCCGCATCGAGATCGTCTGGGCGAGCATCGGCTTCGACGAACCGGTCGGAACCGACGACGATCCGCTGTCCGTCGACGTCGGCGCGCACGCCACCGCCGGGAACGCTCGTGAAGGTCAGGCATTCGGGCACATCAAGATGCCGCTCATGCGCGGCTTCGACGACGGCGTGCGCAAGCGGGTGTTCCGATTGGGCTTCCGCTGCGGCGACCGCCGCGAGTGTCGCGTCATCGAGGTCCGCGGAATACGCGCCATCGGCGCCGAGCGCCGCGATATGGGTGACATGCGGCGTGCCGTGCGTGATCGTCCCGGTCTTGTCAAAGACGACGACATCGATCTTCGCGGCCGTCTCTATCGCCTCGGCGTTGCGGTACAGCACGCCGTAGCGTGCGCCGCGTCCTGTGGCCGTCGTGATCGACAGCGGCGTGGCGAGGCCGAGCGCGCATGGGCATGCGATGACGAGCACGCATATCGCGCATATGAGTCCGATGACGCCACGCGGCTGCGCACCCGTGCACCACCAGATGACGAAGGTCCATATCGCGATGAGCACGACGGAGGGGACGAACACGCCCGCGACTTTGTCGGCGATGCGTTGGATCGGCGCCTTCGACGTCTGCGCCGCGCGCACGAGGCGGATAATGCCCGAGAGCACCGTGTCGGCGCCGACGCGCGTCGCACGGTAGCGCAACGCGCCGGTCGTGTTCATCGTCGCACCGGTGACGGCATCGCCGACCGACTTGGCGACGGGGAGCGATTCGCCGGTGATCATCGATTCGTCGACGGCGCTCGACCCGGATATGACGATGCCGTCGACGGGCAGCCGCTCGCCCGGTCTTGTCTCGATGATGTCACCGACGGCGATGTCCGCCGTCGCGATCGGCACGACGTTCCCGCCGCGCACGACGTGCGCCGTGTCGGGACGCAGCCCGATGAGCTCGCGGAAGGCGTCACCAGTGCCCGCGCGCGCCTTCGCCTCAAGCAATTGGCCGAGGATCATCAACGTGATGATCGTGCCCACGGCCTCATAATATGGTTCGCGCGCACCGGCGGGCAGGAGCCCTGGCCATGCGGTGGCGACGAGGCTGTAGCCGAATGCGGCGATCGTACCGAGCGTGACGAGCGAGTTCATCTCAGGCGCCCGGTGCGCGATCGCAAGCCAGCCGGTGCGGTGCACAGGCCATCCGCAATAGCACATGACCGGCACCGTCAACGCGAACTGCAACCAAGGGCTCAACATCCATGAGATCGGCGATGTGCGCATCCACGCGCCGACGGCAGGGATCATCGGCAGCATCGCGACGAGCAGCAGTGGCACCGTGCATGAGGCGCCGACGATGAGGCGGCGTATGAGCGCACGGATCTCCCCCGCACGGTCGGCGTCCTCGGCACTCTGGCGGGCACGCAGCACCTCCTCGCTTTCGGCGACGGCGCCAGACGTGCGCGTATCCACCGTCCCTTCGGAAGCCACGCCATCCCCACCCTGCACGCGCAGCATCCCATGGAGCATGTTCATGCCGCATGCGAACGGATATTCGCCGGACGCCAACGCAGGCAACCTCAGTTCGGTGTGCGCGAACGCCGGCAACGCGATGTCAATGCCCAGATCGGGGAAGACGACATGCGATGAGCATTCGCCGCCCTCACGCCGGTCGAAATCGATGAGCGTCGGCACGCCGGCGCGCACGACGACGGTGCCAGGGTCATAGCCGCCTTTGACGGCGATGCGCACACGCTGCACACCTCCGTCGATGTCCGCCCGCGCGGCGCGCTTAGGCGCAAGGCAATACCACAGCAGCAGTGCGCTCATGAGCGCCGCCACAACGATGATGACCACTGTCGTCACTTGTTCCGCTCCCATCCGTCATGATCCATGTATGTAGGAATCCTCAACAGCATAACGCGTCTGGAATCGACGGTATTCCGCAGACATGCCGATGCTGGGCGCGTCGCGTCACCGGGAAGCTGAAAACCATGCGGCACTCATCATGCCGGGATACAGTGGGTGCGCAAGGGACCAACATGATGTGGCGCATGCGGCCACTGGGCGGACCGCGCCGCCACGCACACGCGAAAGGACGATCATGACGACACTGATTACCGGGGCCACCGGAGGCATCGGCGGCGAACTCGCGATGCTGTGCGCACAGCACGACGCCGACATCATCATCACCGGACGCGACGCCGACAGGCTTGCCACGCTCAAGGCGACACTCGAACACGACCTCAACGCGAACGTCATCGCCGTGACCCTCGACCTGTCGCAGCCCAACGCAGCGCAACGCCTCCACCGCTTCGCGCGCGAACGGCACATCACGATCGACACACTCATCAACGACGCCGGCTTCGGCGATTGGAGCGCGTTCCTCGATATGGACGAACAACGGCTGCGCTCGATGATGCAGGTGAACATGGTCGCGCTCACGGAACTGACGTACCGCTTCGGACGTGACATGCGCGACCGCGGCCACGGGCGCATCCTCAACATCGCGTCGGTCGCGGCGACGGTGCCGGGACCATACATGGCGATGTACTACGCGACCAAGGCGTTCGTCCGCTCACTCGGCGAAGCCGTCTCCTACGAACTGCGCGGCACGGGCGTGTCGGTGACGACCGTGTGCCCCGGACCGGTCACGACCGGCTTCGAACAGGCGGCGCACATGCACGGCAGCAACTTCTTCACACTCCCCATATGCAAACCATCGACACCCGAAAGGGCCGCCGCGTTCGCCTATGCGAAGATGACGGCGGGCAGTGCGCTCGCCTATCAGGGCGCGCTCGCAAAGATGGTCGCGTTCGGCGCGCGGTTGGTGCCGCGTGCACTCGCCGCGCGCATCGCGGCACGTGCGAACGGCGGCGACCCACGCGCCGCGGACGGACAGTGAATAGTGGACACGGATGGCACATGCCACTGACATGTGGGGGCCTGCGGCACATGTCATCATGTGCCGCAGGCCCCCATCGCATATCCGACACTCAGCGTGTGCGGAACGGTGCGGAACGGCGCTTGCCTTTCGCGCGGCGCTTCATGCCGCCGTTCTTCTTCGACCCCGCGCGTTTGCCCGATTTCGCGAAATCACTGTTGTCGTACCGGCGCCTGCGTTTCGCATCCTCACGGCGCTCATGACGTTTCGCATCCTCACCGCGTTCGTCGCGCACGATGCGCTGCTCCTTGCGGTGGATGCGTTTGCCGCCATGCCGTTCTTCCGACGCGCGTCCGTCGGACCGACCACGGCGCGTATGGCGCCCGTCGCCGTCATACCACTCCCCACGCCGTTCGTGGCGTGCACGTTCGTCGCCGTACTGCCGGGCGCGGCGTTCCTGGCGGTTGCGCGGCGCGTCCTCACAATGCGCGTCCCCACCGTGTGCGCGGTGTGCCGTGCCAGCATCCGTGGCGTCATCGCGCACGCTGTGCACGTCGCCGAGGAAACGCGCGGCGAATTCGCGCTGTTCTGCGTCGATCTCACGCTGCAGCTCGCGGTTGCGTTCGCGCGTGCGCCGCTGGTTGCGACGGGCCTTCGCGTTGCGCGACTCGCGCGACTCGCGACGTGAGCCGTCGCGGCGCGAGGCGTTGCCGCCACGGCGTCCGCCGGTGCGTTTGCGTTCGAGTTCCGGCAGCTGCCAGCCTTCGACCTTGTCCGCGACTTCACCGACGAGTTCAAGGACCTGCGGCGAATCGGGCCTGACTTCGAGCGGCTTGACCGACAGCCCCGCACGCCGCAGCATGCCGCGTGCATAGCGTTTCTGGTCGGGGGTGATGACCGTGATGACGTCGCCCGCCTTGCCGGCGCGCGCCGTACGCCCCGAACGGTGCAGGAACGACTTCGGATCGTCCGGCGGATCGACCTGGACGACGAGTTCGACGCCGCTCACGTCGATGCCACGCGCGGCGACATCGGTCGCGACGAGTACATTGACCGATCCCGATTCGAAGGCCTGCAGATTGCGGTCACGCTGGTTCTGGCTCAGGTTGCCGTGCAGTTCGGCCGCCGGGATGCCCTGCTGCGTGAGCGCCTTCGCGAGTTTCTTCGCTTGGAATTTCGTGCGCGTGAACAGGATGCGCCGTCCTGTGCCGCTCGCGAGCGTGCGCACGAGTTCATTCTTGTCCGCCTTCGTCGTCAGGAACACATGGTGCGTCATCAGGTCGGCCCTGTCGGTCACCTCGTCGACGCTGTGCACCTTCGGGTCGTTGAGGAACTCCTCGACGACCGCGTCGACGCCGTGGTCGAGCGTCGCCGAGAACAGCATGTGCTGCGCCGTGCGTGGGATCTGCCCGAGGATGCGCCTGATCGGCGGGAGGAATCCCATGTCCGCCATCTCGTCGGCTTCGTCGAGCACGACGACGCGCACATCGTCCAATGTGAGCGCGCCTTGTTCGATGAGGTCCTCAAGGCGTCCGGGGCATGCGACGACGATCTGCGCACCGTCGTTGAGGTCGCGGAACTGGCGCGCGTAGCGTACGCCGCCGTAGATACTCGTCGTCGTCATGCCGTAGAGCGCGGCGAGCGGCGCGACGACGTCGTTGATCTGGTTCGCAAGCTCACGCGTCGGTGCGAGGACGAGGGCACGCGGATGCGGTTTCGCCCCGCGCCGGTCCCGTCGTCCATGCTCACGGTCGTCGTCGAAGGACGCGGCGACGCGCGTCACGAGCGGGATCGCGAACGCGAGCGTCTTGCCGGAACCGGTACGGCCGCGGCCGAGCACGTCACGCCCTGCGAGCGAATCGGGAAGTGTGTCCTGCTGGATCGGGAACGCGACACGTTTGCCTTCGTCAGCGAGCAGATGGACGATCGATCCGTCGACGCCGAGTTCGGCGAAGGTCTGTTCGTTCTCTTCGTATACGTCGTCGACTCGGTCGTCGTCGGTTGTGGGTTCGTGGTTCATGTCTGGAAGTGATACGGGCACAATGGCCTTTCATGTTCGAAACGATGCGCAGTGTGCGCAAACTCGAACATTCTAACGGCACCCCGCTACAGCCCCATGCGGATGGCGTACCCATACGCGATCCGCCACGCCGAGCGTTCCTTATGGAGCCCGACGTGGCGGAGGATGCATGGGTGCACTGTTGTCATCCATGCATCGGCACGGTCATGTCACCACGATGCCGCTGCATGACGATATCACCGTGGCGACTCGTCATGTGCATGCGTCTCCTGCACGGGCGGCAACGGCGCCGCAGGCTTGTCAGTCTGCGTGGCCGCCGACGACGACTTCGGGATCGCACCCGTCGCCCTTCCAATCGCCTTGAGTCCGTGGTAGAGGACAAGGACGGCGATCGAACCGATCGCGATGCCATTGAACTGGACGTCGGAAATCGCGAACTGGAAGTTGGCGATGCCGACAATCATGACGATCGACGCGGTCATGATGTTGAGCGGCTTGCTGAAATCGACCTTGTTATCGACCCAGATCTGCACGCCGATCATGCCGATCATGCCATACAGCAGCGTCGTGACGCCACCGAGGACACCGGCGGGAATCGAGTTGATGACCTCGCCGAACTTCGGGCACAGCGACAGGATGAACGCGAAGCCGGCGGCGCACCAGTAAGCGGCCGTCGAATACACCTTCGTGGCCGCCATGACGCCAATGTTCTCACCGTACGTCGTCGTGCCGGAGCCGCCGCCGAAACCGGCGACCGTCGTGCCGAGGCCATCGGCGATGAGCGCGGTGCCGATCTGGTTGTCATAGTCATGGCCCGTCATCGCCGCGACCGACTTGACGTGGCCGACGTTCTCGGCGATGAGCACGAGGACGACCGGCAGGAACATCGGCAGCACCGAGAAATCGACGTGCGGCAGATGGAAACGCGGGAAACCGAGCCAGGACGCCTCGTTGATCGCCGCGAAATCGACCTGTCCCCTGAAGCAGGCGTACGCGTATCCGATGAGGACGCCGATGAGGATGTTGAGGCGGCCAAGCAGGCCCTTGAACAGCACGGCGACGAGGATGACGGCGAACAATGTCACGAGCGCCGTGTCGGGTGCCGTCTGGAAGTTCGTCCATACGGTCGGCGCGAGGTTGAAGCCGATGATCGCGACGATCGCGCCGTTGACGACAGGCGGCATGATGCGGTCGATCCATACGGCCCCGGCGAGCTGCACGGCGACGCCGATGAGCGCGAGCAGCAGACCCGTGCACAGGATGCCGAAGCTTGCGACGGCGATGCCCTTGCCGGCGCTGTAGACGGCCGTGATCGGCGCGATGAAACCGAAGGAGGAGCCGAGGTAGGACGGCAGGATGTTCCTGTTGATGAGCAGGAAGAGCGCTGTCGAGAACGCGGTGAAGAACAGCGTCGTCGACGGGTCGAAATGGGTGAGGATCGGCACGAGGAACGTCGCGCCGAACATCGCGACGACATGCTGCGCGCCGATCTCAATCGTACGCGGCCACGTGAGGCGTTCGTTCGGCTCGACGACTTCGCCCGGTCCGAGCGTCTTGCCATCGCCGTGCAGTTTCCAGCGGAACATGCCGGCCATCGAAAGATTGGTCATAACGGTCTCCTTGACTTCTCGGGACTGCTCTCCTGCGTCCTGCCACAGGTGACCCCGCGCGGACGCCATCGTCATTGTAGGGCCCCGATGTCACGAAAGGTCGATGTGACGTCACAATCATCATGTCAATGCGCACACGGTTCGCCATGGGCGAAAACGGGCGTCGCCCGATCCCATGACAGGAATCGGGCGACACTGGGGAACGCAGCCGGGCAGCCGGGGAACGGAGCCGGCGGATGCCGTCACTTCGCCGGGAAGAACAGCAACGCGAGTCCGATGCACAGCGCGACGAGGATGACCGACGCGATGAGCGAGGCGACGAAGGGCTTGACGCCCTTCTTGAGCGCCTTGAAATTGACGTTGATGCCGAGCGCGGCCATCGCCATGCCGAGGAAGATCTTCGCGACGTCGTTGCCGAGCACATTGACGAAGCCGGTCGTCACCGGCCACACCTTGAGCATGAGCGTGCCGATCGCGGCCGTCGCGATGAATCCGAGCATGAACCACGGGAAGGCGACCTTGCGCTTGCCGCCGTCCGACGGGACCTCGCTGTGCTTCTTGTCCCACCAGATCGCGACGATGATCGCGACGAAGACGAGCATGAGGACGCGCGAGAGCTTCATGATGTTCGCCATCGTCGCGGCGTCGACGACGCCCTGCTGCGCGGCGAGCTGCTCGTTGTTGAGGCCCTCGCCCGCGGCGACGGCGTGCGCGATCTCATGCAGCGAGCCGCCGGCGACGAAGCCCTCCTGCGCCTGCGTGAGGCCGAACAGCGGGAGGACGGCGATCTCGAGCAGCGCGAAGATCGTGCCCATGATCGCGACGATCGCGATCGCCGTGACCTCGTCGTTCTCCTTCTCCTCCTCGCGCTTGGGCGAGACCTTGATCGAGCCGGAGACGCCCATGACGGCGGCCGCGCCGCATATGCCGGTGCCGCAGGCCACGAGGATGGCCATCAGCGGATCGACGCCCATCCAGCGGCAGATGCCGTAGGTGATCAGCACGGTGACGGCGACGATGACGACCGCGAGCGGCAGGCACTTCGCGCCCGTCGTGAACAGCAGCTGGAGGTTGAGCTTGAAGCCGAGCAGGATGATGCCCAGACGCAGGAACTTGTTCGCGATGAGCCCGGCCGCGTCCTTGACGCCCGCCTGACGGCTCGGATCATCCTTCGTGTACCAGGCGCGGATCGGGAACTGGACGACCATGCCGATCAGCAGCGCGATGATGAGCGCGCCGAGGATCTTCAGCCCCGGGAACCGCGCCGCCCACATGCCGACGACCGTGGCCGCGAGCGTGATGACGACTATGAGCAACATCTCCTTGGTGGCAATGCGCTTGCCCCATTTCTCACAGAATGCTTTCATGTCTTCCAGACGTACCGCGCATGTCCAACGAACGACGTCCGATTACGTCATGGGCGAATGGTGCATCCGTTGTGCAGAAGTCGAAAAACGTTGGAATATCGCCGAAACTGTGCGATAATGGAAAAAGTATGGTCAAAAACAGGGAAAGGACGAAAACAATGAATACGATGTCAACGCCCTATTCACTCACCCTCCTCGATATCGACCCACTCACGATGGAGCCTGACGACCTTGACTGCGCAATCGCGCCGATCGCGCGCTATTGGACCGAGATCGACGACGACCTGAGGTCCGTACACGCCGAGCAAGCGGCGAGAATACGCCGCTCACGGCTTGACACCGCCATATTCGACTATCCACGCGCCGCTTACTGGCACGACCCCGAATCCATCGACGTCATCACCGACGTCCCCTATCGCGCCGACGGTGGCTACGACCGCGCGCACGGCCAGATCCGTGGCCACCTCCTTGACATCTACCTCCCCCATACTGCAATCGTTAGCGGAGGCACGACGCTGCCGGTGTACATCGACATCCACGGCGGCGGCTTCTGCTACGGGTACAAGGAACTCAACCGCAACTTCTGCACGCATCTCGCCGCGCAAGGCTTCGCCGTCTTCTCCCTCAACTACCGCCCCGCGCCACAGACCGACCTGCGCGGTCAGCTCGCGGACATCCAGGATGCGCTGCGGTGGATCCGCGGCAACATGACGCGCTTCCCCGTCAACCCGGACGCTGTGTTTATGACCGGTGATTCGGCCGGCGCATGCCTCGCGCTGCTGACGATCGCAATCGAACGCGACGAACACGCCGCCGCGGCGTTCGGTGTCACCGCACCGTCCGGTCTGCCCATCAAGGGCGGTGCGCTCATCAGCGGCGTCTACGACATCGACGGGGCCTCGCCGGTGCGCGCACAGCTCGAGGCGACGCTCGGCCCGCGCTTCTTCGCAGGCCTCGACGACGCCGCGCCCTACCTCCGATGCGCATCCCTCGTGGAACGCGTCACACCGCCTCCCCTGTATCTGCAGACCAGCAGCGACGACTTCATCGAAGCGGGGACGCTCGCGCTCGCGACGTCACTCGCGCTCACGCACCGCGATTTCGAACTGCACGACGAGAAAGTGCCGCCCACACGCACGCTCGGCCATGTGTTCCCCGTATGTATGACATGGCTTGACGACAGCGTGCGCGTGCTTGCGCGCATCCGTGATTTCACCTACGCGCGCTGCCGCTGACGCCCGCACATGCGCGCCGACGTATACAGGTACCGTCGGCGCGCATGTGATTTTTCGTATCGTGAACGCTGACTGTTGCCTGAACGCATTGTCATACTCTTGCCAGTATGCGCACATGTCCCTCACATATGCGCTCCGTATAGTGAAAGACAACAACAAAGAAAGGCAGCCGACATGACTACTACCAACACAGATTCCAACAACATGAACACCGGTGCGGCGAACGGCGGCGCGACCGCTGGGGCATCCTCGGACGGCGACCTCGACTTCCAGGGCAAGGCGAACGCGACCGACGAGACGAAGGGCTGCGGCTGCGGCACCTGCGGATGTGCGGACAAGGAGACGAAGGCCGGCGAGAGGAAGTCGAACGAGACACCGCAGCCTGCGGAGCCGAGCAACCCCTTCCCGCCGGCGCAGGAGCCGAGCGGTGACGGTACCGGCATCAAGGCCGGCGGCGAACAGGCCGAGTGACCATCCCCGGGCGGCGCCGGACAACCGGAGCGCCACCCGCGACACCGACAACGCGAATGCCGCGCCATCCCCCGAGGATGGCGCGGCATTCGCATGTCCCGGCATACCACTGCGGCACACAGGCGACAACGTCGTCATTCCGACGGTCCTCAATCCGCGGACCGTCGGAATGACGACGTTTGTGTCTCGTAATGCTCCTATTGCTCAGACGTTGAACTTGAACTCGACGATGTCGCCGTCCTGCATCACGTAGTCCTTGCCTTCGAGGCGCAGCTTGCCTTCCTCCTTGATTTTCGCGATCGAGCCGTCCGCGGCGACGAAGTCGTCATAGGAGACGACCTCGGCCTTGATGAAGCCCTTTTCGAAATCGGTGTGAATGACGCCGGCGGCCTGCGGCGCGGTCCACCCCTTGTGGATCTGCCAGGCGCGCACTTCCTTCTCGCCCGCCGTCAGGAAGGTCTGCAGGCCGAGGATGTCGAATCCGACGCGCGCGAGTTGGTCGAGGCCGGATTCGGACAGACCCGCATCCTCAAGCATCTCGCGGGCGTCCGTCTCGTCGAGTTCGGTCAGTTCTGCCTCGAACTGCGCGTTGAGGAAGATCGCGGGCGCTGGGGCGACGAGGTCGGTGAGTTTCTTCTTGAACGCGTCGTTCGTCAATTCGGTGTCATCGACGTTGAACACGTAGATGAACGGCTTCGCGGTGAGCAGATGGAGGTCGCGGACATCGTTCTTGTCGATTTCACCTGCCTGTGCCGCCGCGTCGATCGTGCGTCCGGATTCGAGGATCGCCTTCGCCTGCTTCACGGCGTCCATATACGACGGTTCGATTTTCCTGCCACGCAGGTCCTTTTCGAGTTTCGGCAGCGCGTTGTCGATCGTCTGCAGATCGGCGAGGATGAGTTCGGTGTTGATCGTATCGATGTCGTCCGCCGGATCGACGTGTCCGTTGACGTGCACGATGTCGTCGTCTTCGAACGCGCGCACGACCTCGCATATCGCATCCGCCTCGCGGATGTTCGCGAGGAACTTGTTGCCGAGGCCTTCGCCTTCCGACGCGCCTTTGACGATGCCTGCGATGTCGACGAACGTGACCGTCGCCGGCACGATCTTCTCGGTGTGCACGAGTTTGGCGAGCACCGGCAGACGGTCGTCGGGAAGCGGCACGATGCCGGTGTTCGGCTCGATTGTGGCGAATGGGTAGTTCTCGGCGAGCACGTTGTTGCGGGTGAGGGCATTGAACATGGTGGACTTGCCGACGTTCGGCAGTCCGACGATTCCGATGGTAAGAGACATACCGCCCACTGTAGCGTTGCCGCTCGTCAACGCCGCCAACCGTGCACGTGCGCGCCGAGGAGGTTCAGCCTTGTTCGATCGCGTCGACGGCGCGGATGACGGCGCCGCGGAACGCGCTCTCCTCAAGTGAGGCGACGCCCTTGATCGTCGTGCCGCCAGGCGAACATACGGCGTCCTTCATCGCCCCGGGATGCGTGCCTGTCGCCATGTACAGCGCGCCGACGCCTTCGACCATCTTCGCTGCGAGCCGGTACGCGGTCGCGCGCTGCAGCCCGTATTTGACGCCGGCGTCGCCGAGCGCCTCGATGTACATGTCGGTGAATGCGGGCGCGCATCCGGAGAGGCACATCGCGATGTCCATATGGTCGCCGTCGACGCGTTCGATGAGCGCGATCGAACCGAAGACCTCTTCGAAGACGGCGCGCTGCGCGTCGGTGAGCGTGTTGTCGGTCTCGGTCACGAGCACGCCCTTGCCGACTGCCATCGGCGTGTTCGGAATCGTGCACTGCAGATGGATGAGTTCGCTCATCTCGCCCATCATCGTCGTGAAACGCGCGAGCGTCCATCCGGCGGCGATCGACACGACGAACTTGTCGGAGCGTGCGAGGTCCTCGACGACCGGCCTGATGACCGTCTCGATCTGGTGCGGTTTGATCGCGACGACGACGACGTCCGCGGCGTCGACGACCTCCTTCGCGTCCTTGAGGGCCTTCGCCCCGATCGCGCCCGTCGTTTCGAGGAGCTTGTCATAGTGGGCCGCGCAGGCCACGATCTGCGAGCCGTCGACCGTCCCTGCCTCGACGAGCCCGCGGGCGATCGCCTGTCCCATGTTGCCGAATCCGATGAATCCGATCGTGTATGTCTGTGCCATGTCGTTCCTTTCCGTCATTGTCTGCCTACGCGGGGCGCGCCCCGCGCGATGTGTTGCGCCGTGTGCCACCGTAGCGCATATGTGTTGCGGATGCGCGACATACGCCATATGCCGCCGGCCGAACGGGCGGATGGCCTCAGAACAGCTTGCGCAGGTCGCCGCGGTCAAGCGCCTCGGCGAACAAATGGCGGAAGACCTTCGCGCCGTGCACGCCGTCGTGTTCGAACTCGTTCGTCACCCAGTAATGCGCATTGCCGACGCGCGACAACGTGTCGAGGCTCAACGACGAGTCGACGTACATGTCGTCGAAATAGACGGCCGCCTGGAGCGGCACCGTGTTGCGTTCGAGCTGGCGCGCGTCGTAGATCGTGCCGAACACCGTCTCCTGCATGAGCGCCTCGACCGCCGCACGGAATGGCCTGAGCGCGCGTTCCTGCTCGAACATCCATGGGAAGACGGCTTCGCCGGTGAGCAGGAGCGGCCGCGCATCGGTCGAGAACTCCGGCAACGTGTCGCGTACACGCTGCGCCGCCCAGTCGATTGGTTTGTCGAGTTCGCCGTTCGCGTAGATGAATTCCTGAAGTGGCCAGTACAACGGGTTCGACGAGGTCGCGCCCATGACGCCGGCGAGGAAAACGTCGGTGAGCGGCGAAGCCATCGACGCGCTGCCGTCGCCTGCGGCGAACGCCTCGTCGAGGAGCCAGTGGACGCGTTCGAAGCTCGGCTTCATGCCGAACGACGAGCCGAGCGTCTGCAGCCGTTCGACGGTGAACGGGTCGCCGTTGGGCAGCGTGACGTGTTCGTCGGCGAGCTTGTCGGCGAGTGTGTCGAGGCGTGCGCGGTCGAGCGGGTACCGGTCCGTGAACTGTTCGGTCTTGCGTTTCATGCGCGGGAACGTATGCACATACACATCGGTCGCGTCGGCGGGCACGTGCGGGATGCCGCCCGTCGTGAACGCGGCCGCGAGCGCCGCCGGGAAGAACGACAGGTACGTGAGCGTGAGGAACCCGCCGTAGCTTTGCCCGAGCGTCGTCCACAGGCTTCCGGCGAATTCGGTGCGGCGCAGATGCTCGAAGTCGCGGATGATCGAGTCGGCGAGGAACCGTTTGAGGTATGCGGCGCCCGTGGCGCCATCCATCGTCCCGATGACGTTCGAGTCGATGTGCGAGGAACGTCCCGTGCCGCGCTGGTCGGGCAGCACGACGCGGAAATGCCTGATCGCCTCGCCGATCCATCCGTCGGATGCCGGATCGAGCGGGCGTGGACCGGCGCCTCCGGGGCCGCCCTGCAGGAACAGCAGGAGCGGCATGTCGTCGTGGATGTGGTCGGGCGCGGTGAGCACCCGGTAGAACAGCGTGATATGGGGGCCGTCGAACCCACGGCCGGGTTCGTGCCCTTTCCAGTCGAGCGGCACGTCGATCGCATGTTCCGCCACGTGCATTCCCGGCAGATAGTATTCGGCGAGCAGTCCCATACGCGCTCCCTTCCTTGGCTGTATCGTTGGCTTGTGCGTCCCGCGCCGGGTATGCCGATGCGGTGGCGTGCATGTCCTCATCTCAGCCCGCAGTGCGGACATGGACCGACCTCGTCCGTTCGGATGATTGCCTTCGGTGTACGCGCACGCTACGCTGGGCCGCATGTCCTTCGATTCGCTGCGCACGCGCGCGGTGCCATGGTTCCGCGCGCACCGTGCGCTCCTCGTCGACTGTCTTGAGACGGCGTTGTTGATGCTGTTGTGGTTCTCGATGTCCGCGGGGTTCATATGGAACAATGGCGCAGGGTTGTTCCTCGACTATCCGTCGTCGTCGGGGTGGGCGCCGCTGTGCTCGGCCGTCTGGAGCGCGCTGCTGACCGCGCCGTACCTATTGCACCGTGTGCGCCCGCGCACGTCCGCACATTGGTTCATCGTTACCGTCGTCATCCAGCTGGTGTTCGGCCCTTCTCTCGTCATCGCCGATTTCATGGCCGTGCCGATGCTGTGCGCGGCGATCGTCCATGGCGAACGCACCGATGTGCGCCGGTACCTCATCACTGCGGGTGTCCTCGATGTGGCCACGTCGCTCGTCAACGCGTGGGTGCAGGTCTTCGGGCCGTTGCGCCCATCACGCAGCGCGGATGATCTCGACGCGTATTTCGTGTGCCCGGTCCTCTCCCCGGCCCATCAGGCCGTATGCGGACGCATGTTCGGTGAGGCGTTCGTCATCGTGCTCGTGTCGATCTCGCTGCCGCTCGCGATGGCCGTCATCGTCGCGTTCTGGCAGCGCGCACGCCAACAGACGGTCGTACTGCTCAACGAACGCAACAACGCGATCGTCGCACGCGAGCAGGAGGAACGGCAGATCGCGGCGTCCGCGGAACGCGCACGCATCGCGAGGGACATGCACGACATCGTCGCGCACACGTTGTCAATCATCATCATCCAATCGGACGGCGGCCGCTACGCCGCGCGCGACGACGCGGAGCTCGCGCGCGGGACGATGGAGACGATCCGCCGCGAATCCGAACGCGCGTTGCACGATATGAAACGGCTGCTCGGTGTCTTCGGCGGCTCGCCGCACGCGGACATCACGGACATCGATGCGCTCATCGACCAGGCGCGCGCCGTCTCCCCCAATATGACACTCACGGTGCGCACGATCGGACAGGAACGCCCGCCCGCGCTCAGCGAGCAGGCGAGCGTCGCGATGTACCACGTCGTGCAGGAGGCGCTCACGAACATCCGCAAGTATGCGGGGGCGCATGTCGGCGTGACGGTGACGGTCCGTTGGGACGTGCACACGTTGACGATCGACATCGATGACGACGGCCGTGGCGCGGCATCGTCATTGGACGGGCACAAGCCCGGCTATGGCCTGCTTGGCATGCGTGAACGCATCGGAGCGGTCGGTGGCACCGTCGCTTCCGGACCGCGGCTCTCCGGCGGCTTCAACGTGCATGCGAGCGTCCCGCTCGGACAAGGCGTCCCCGAGGAGACCGACGGATCCGAGACATCCGCTCCCGCATCGGAGGCGATGCGCGTCGGCACCGGGGACACCACCGTGCGCGCGGCGGATGCGACGTCCGGCAGCGACGGCGCCCTACACAATGCGGATGGCACCGCAGACGATGTCACCGACGGCGACATCACAGCGGGCGACGGCACAACACCACCGCAGCGGCATGCCCCCGACGAACGCATCATATGGCCGTTCTTCGTCAAACTCGGCGACAAACTGCGCTCGAAACCGTTCGAACAGGACGAGGATGACAGCCCATGCAACTGGATCTCGAGAATGTCGCGTTGGACGCAACGCCACTATGTGCTCATGGACGTCGTCATGTTCACACTCCTGGGATGCGTCACCTCGTTGGCGGAACCGGTCATGTTCCTGGGCACGCCGGACAATTCCCCACGGATGCATGCGCTCGGTGTGTTCGTGACATGGTGCATCGTCACACCGCTCATGCTGCGCAGGCGTTTTCCACGCGCCGTCGCCGCGGCCGTCGCGGCCATTTGCCTGCTGCAGCTGCTCGCACTCCCCAGCTTCTATACAGCCGACCTCTACGTGCTGTTCGCGATCTACGCGGTCGCGCTCTACGGCAAAGCCGGCAGCTGGAAATGGGTCGTGCCGCTCTTCACGCTCGGATGCGTGGTGTTCGCGGCGCGGTGCGCGATGAACGTCGCAGGATACCGGAGCCTGTTCGCATGGCTCTCGCATACGCCGGAGCAGCTAATCGACGCGGGGTTCTACGGCTCCCCCGATGCCGCGTTCATCCAATACGGCGCGTTCGCGTTGTTCTTCTGCGTCATGGCGTACGCACTCGGCGCGTGGACGAAACTCGGCGGGACGAATCCACAGGTGCTGCAGGCGCGCGCCGAGGCACTCGAAGCCGAACGCGACAAACAGCGCATCATCGCGGCGAACCATGAACGCGACCGCATCAGCGCGAACATCCGTTCGGAAGTGAGCGATACACTCAACGCAGTCATCGAGCAGACCACGACGGAACTGTCGACGATCGACGACGACCTCGCACATGGCAGGACACCATCGCCCGAGTTCATCACCGACGCGTTCGCGCAGATCGGCGCACAAGGACGCACGGCGCTCGCCCATATGCGCGAACTGCTCAGCGTGCTGCGCGAAACCGGGTTCAGCGATGAGGGCGACCATGACCGGACACCGAACCTCACACCCGCGCGGCCGCTCAACGAGCAGCTCAGGCGGACGGACGGAGCCGGCCGCGCGCGGCACTGAGCGCGGCGCACCCGTCCAGCTAGACTGGACGGCATGGCAGACAATGGCAGAATCCGCATCGTGATCGCCGACGACCAGGAACTCATCCGCGTCGGATTCACGATGGTCATCAATTCACAACCCGACATGCAGGTCGTCGGACAGGCCTCCGATGGCGGAAAGGCCGTTGAACTCGTCGAGGAACTGCACCCGGACATCGTCCTGATGGACGTGCGCATGCCGGGCATGGACGGTCTGACGGCGACGGCGCGCATCACCGCATACGCGCATGCGAACGAGGAAGGCGAACGCCATACGCGCGTCATCATCCTGACGACGTTCGACCTTGACGAATACGTGATGTCGGCGATCAACGCGGGCGCTTCCGGCTTCCTGCTCAAGGACACCGAACCGGAGACGCTCCTCAACTCGATCCGCACCGTCTACCAAGGCAACGCGATCATCGCGCCGACGGCCACGAAACGGCTCATCGAGAAGATGATGGAAGGTGGCATCACCCACGCGGACACCGACGCCACGCGCGCGGCGGACGACTATGTGGACCCAGAACTCGCGACGCTCACAGAACGCGAACGCGAGGTCCTCGTCGAGATCGCGCACGGCCTGTCCAACCAGGAGATCGCCGACAAACTGTTCATCTCGCTGCCGACCGTCAAGACACATGTCGCGCACATCCTGCAGAAGATCAATGCTCGCGACCGTGTGCAGGCCGTCGTGTTCGCCTACGAGAACCATCTCGTGTGACCTTTCGCGCCCTTCGGCGCGCAGATACGGTTGATCCCCGCCGTCCACAGGGACGGCGGGGATCAACCGTCACCGCACAGGTCGGTGGCATCGGCCGGCGCGGCCTCGACGAAGAGGAGAGGAAGGGTGCGACCGCGCCGGCCAAACCCTTATGCCTCGGCGAGCGCCTCGACGGGAGGCGTCTTCACGGCGCGGCGCGCGGGGAACACACTCGCGAGAAGCGCGCACAGGACGGCGATCGCGAGGATGATGCCGTATGTGCCCCAATCGACGACGAACGCGACCTTGGCGATCGAACTCATCACGATGTAGATGCCGAGCCATCCGAACAACGTGCCGACGACCATGCCGACGATGCTTGTGACGACCGAGATGAGCATCGCCTCAATCGCGAGCGAACGCTTGAGCTGGCCTTTCGTCATGCCGATCGCGCGCAGCGTCGCCGATTCGCGTGTGCGTTCGATGACCGACAGGCTCAGCGTGTTCGCGACGCCGATCACGGCGATGACGATGGCGACGGCGAGCAGTGCGACGAGCAGCATGAGCATCATGTTGACCATCGATTCCCATTGGCTGCGTTCGGCGACCGGTCCGGTGAAGACCGCCGTGGGCGACCCCGCGTAGTCCTTCTGGATGGCCTCGACGACGTTGGACAGTGATTGGCCCTGTTCGATCTTGACCTTGAACATCGCGATGTCGCCGGTCTGTGTGAACGTGCCGTTCTCGAAGAGGGCGCGGTTGACGAACGCGACGGCCTCGGCGCCTTGCGAGACGCGGTGGAAGTCGTATTGCTCGGCGTGCAGCGTCACCGGCTCGCCATAGATGACGTCGCCGTCCGGCTCGCCGTCGCCGGAGCTCCCTTCGGGGACCGTGTAGCCGGTCATCTCGACGTTGCCGTCCTTGATGCCGAAGGACTTGCCGGTCTGGATGTTCGCGTCGGGCAGGATCACGTCGCCGTCGCCAAGTGTCGGGACCGGGTTGTCGAGCTTCATGTTGAACACACGCTGCAGCGAGGCGACGTCGGGGATGCCGATGACCTGCGTGCTCACCTTGTTGCCGTTGCCGTCGGTGAACACGGCCATCGCCGTGGGCGCCTCAAGCGACGCCGCGATGCCCTGCTCGGCCGCGGCCTTGCGTGTATCGGACTGTGCGAGGTCGTCACCGGTCACGACGATGTCGACCGAATAGCGCGTGTCGAGCGCTTCGTTCATCGTCGCCTTCGCAGCGGCGGCACCCGTCGCGAGCGTCGAGATGAGCGTGACGCCGATGAGCAGTGCCGTGCCGGTCGCCGAGATGCGGCGCGGGTTCTTCTGGATGTTCGCATTTGCGAGCTTCGCAGACGGCCCGAAGAGCGCGACGAACGCGCCCGCGGCCTTCATGAGCTTCGGCATCCAGAAAATCGCCGTCAACGCGAGGCCGATGAACACGAGCCCACAACCGAGCACGGCGAGCAGGAGCGCCATCTGGCTTGCCGAATCGGAGGATTGCGCGACCATCGGGATCGACGCGACCATCGCGGCGATGCCACCGGCGAGCAGCAGCAGACCGAAGACCGCCCTGCCCTTGCGTGACTTCCTGTTCTCGCTCAGCTCGATCGGACGCATCGCCTCAAGCGGCGTGACGTTCGTCGCGGCACGCGCCGAGCCGACCGAGGCGAGCACGGTCACGACGATGCCGAAGACGATTGGATAGACGACCGACGGCCATGTGACATCAAGCGTGAGCGTGCCGAGACCGTTGTCGAGGTGGCGCGTCGTCTGCGCGGCGATCGCCATGAGGCCGATGCCGGCGCCTACGCCGAGTGCCGAGGCGACGAAGCCGAGCATGCCGGCCTCTTCAAGGACCGAGACGTACAGCTGGCGTTTCGTCGCGCCGATCGTGCGCAGCAACGCGAGTGTCTTGCGGCGTTGCGCGACGAGCACCTGGAATGTGTTCGCGATGACAAGCGCCGCGACGACCATCGCAAGCACGCCGAACGCGAGCAGGAACTGCTTCGTGACGTCGCCGCCGCTATCGCTGAGCTGTCTGATCGCGCGCTCGTTGAGCTGTTCGCGCGTCATGAGTTGGTAGTGTTCGGGCAGCTGCGCCTTGACCTTCCCCGCGACCGTGGACGCATCGGCCGGGTCGACGTACAGGAACGCGCCATAGCCGTGCAAATCGTCATAGAATGAATCGGACAACAGCTTGGTCATGAGCGCCGGGGAGAGCACCGAACCGCCGCCGTAGTATCCGTACACGTTGTGCGGATCGGTCGTCAGCCCGACGATCCTCGCGGTGACGTCCACGGGACTGTCGGCGTAGGTGCTGCGTACGGTGACCGTGTCCCCGACATGTGCGTTGAGCTGGTCGGCCGTCTTGGCCGGGATCGCGATCTCATCGTCGTCCATCGACGACGGCAACCGTCCCTGCGTCGCCTCGACCGGCAATGTCCTGCTGTCTTCGGCGCCGAGGAGGCCGTAGCCGCTCGCATGCGTGTCGCCTTCGGTCAGCATGATGTTCGTGTTGACGTCGAGGCGGGCGCTTTCGACACCATCGATCCCCCCGATTCGCTTGACCTCGGCACCGGTGAGCGATGGCACCTCCCCATCGCTGCGCAACGTCGCGTCGTCGAGGCTGACCGCGTAGTTGGATTGGCCGTATTGGCCCGTCGTCTGATCGACGAGCGAAATGTTGAGCGCGTTCGTGAACAGCAATGTCGCCGTGATGAACGCCGTGCCGATGAGAATCGCTATCCCTGCGGGGATGAGCATCCTCATGTTCTTTTTCATCATCTGCATCGTCACCGATAGCATCGTCATATCCTCCCTTGTGTTCCGATGGGCGTCCCGGTGGCGTCTCAACGCACGGGCTGCTGCGTGCGCAGCGCCTTGTAGACCGGCAGCGGCACCGTCCCGCCGCCGCGTGTCGCCTGTTCACGCTCCTGCATGAGCAGTTCGCTCATCTGCGCCGCCGTCGGATCGTCGACGTCCGCGACGATGTTGCCGTCGGCGAAGACGATCGCACGGTCCGCGTAGGACGCGGCGACCGGATCATGGGTGACCATGATGATCGTCTGGCCGAGTTCCTTGACGGAGCTTTTGAGGAAGCTCAGCACTTCGGCGCTCGAGACCGAATCAAGCGCGCCTGTAGGCTCGTCCGCGAAGACAAGCGCCGGCTTCGTGATCAGTGCGCGCGCGATCGCGACGCGCTGCTGCTGGCCGCCCGAAAGCTCGTTGGGCCGGTGCGCGAGGCGGTCCTGGATGCCGAGTGTGCGCACGAGCAGGTCGAACCACTGGCGGTCCGGCTTCGCACCGGCGAGCGTGAGCGGCATGAGGATGTTCTGCTCCGCTGTGAACATCGGCAGCAGGTTGAAGCTCTGGAAGACGAAGCCGATGCGTGTGCGGCGCAGCATCGTCAGATGCTTGTCGTCGAGTTTCGTCAGATCGTGCCCTTCGAACATGACGCGGCCACTTGTCGCGCCATCGAGTCCGGACATCGTGTGCATGAGCGTCGACTTGCCTGAGCCCGACGGCCCCATGATCGCCGTGAACCTGCCCTGTTCGAACGCGACGTTGACGCCGCGCAGTGCATGGACGACGCTGCTGCCTTCGCCATAGTCCTTGACGAGGTCGATCGCCTCGATCGCCGTATGCGGCTGCGCCGTGTGGAACGGCTGCGCGCCCGCCGTCTGTGTCGATGTTGCCGTTGCGCTTGTCATCGATGGTCCTTTCCTGTGGACGCGGCCGCGCCGCGTCGATGCCGTTGGGATGATGACATCCACGGTACCGGCGCGCGGGGCGCAGCGACATCGTGCGTGGGACGGAAAACGCGCGGGGCGGGCATCATCCTTGAGGATGATGCCCGCCCCGCGCGCCAATCGAACGGAACGTCTTACCAGCCAAGCACGATCATCGCGACGATGCCCGCAGTGAGCAGCACGGCCACGATGCACACGACCCAATCGACGGGCCGCATATGCGCGGGTTGCATCAATGTGCGCCTCGCCGACCCACGGTCGAGGTACACGCCGCGCAGGCGTTCGGCGACGACGATGTTGTCGGAGTGCCGGCGCATGAGGTCATGCGCGATCGACCATGTCCACATCCGGGAGACGGGCGTCGCGCGCATGCCTCGGATCTCCTGGCGCAGCCGCGCCTCGCGCAGCGCCTGCCGCCAACGCGGCAGCCAGTTGAGCCGGTCGACGAAGCGTGACGCGGATGGATACGGCACATGCCATGCCGACAACGCGCGGATCCAATCGCGTCTGCTCGTCGTCAGGACCGTGAGCATGACCGCGAAGACGATGTCGATGATCTTGAGCACGACGATGCCGCACGACGCGAGCGAGCGCGCACTCACACGCCACGGGCCGGCCTGCCACAGCACCGTATCGCCATCGCTGCCGAGGCACAACAGCATGATGACCGCGACGAGCACGCATACCGGCGCGAACACGCCCCATACGGACGCAACCGATTTCGCCGGTGTGCGGTCGGTGGCGAACAGGATGTGCTCGATGATGAGCACGGCCGCGAGGAAGACCCAGTTGCTCCACCACGCGCACAATACGATGAGCGCGACCGAGACGAAGACCTTCACGCGCGTGTCGAGCCGGTGCAGCCAGCCGCCGCCAGGCGTGCAGAACCGTCCGTTCATCATCGTGCACCTCCTTGCCGTGCAGACCGGTGTCCCCGGCCATCCCTCTCGTCCCGGACGCGCACCGCGACCCTGCCGTAGTCGACAAGGCGACCACCGTCGAGCCGTGCCGCATAGGTGCAGTATCCGTTGACCGCCGCGATGTCATTGCTCGCGATGATGACGGTCGTGCCTTCGGCGCACATGTGCGCGAGCGCGTCGAGCAGCCGTGTGCGCAGCCGCACGTCGAATCCGGCGAACGGTTCGTCGAGCGCAAGCACGGGCGCACGTGCCGCGAGCGCGGCGGCGAGCGCGGTCGCGCGCCGCTGTCCCGCCCCGATGCGCGACACCGGCGTGTCCTCGACGTCGTACAGGTCGAACAACCGGATCATCTCATTGGCGCGTGCGTTCACCTCGTGTTCGCGTATACCGCCGGCGCGTGCGCCACGTGCGATCTCCTCACGTACGGTGCCGCCGAGGAGCATGCGCGACGGGTCCTGTCCGACGTAGGCGACGAGACGCGCCATCTGCTGTGTGCGACGGGATGCGACGTCGACGCCTGCGACGGTGACGCGTCCGGTGCGCGTGCGCACTTGCGCGTCGAGCATCTTCAGGAGTGTCGATTTGCCCGATCCGTTCGCACCGGTGACACTGACGAACGATCCGCGTTCGACGGCGAACGCGACGTCGTCAAGCGCCGGCGAATCCTGTGGCGCGGTGTGCGCGTAACGGTGTGAGACGTGGTCGAACACGACCGCCGGTTCCTCGGCCGCGCCCGTCTCGTCGTCGGCGATCGTGAGCATCGGTGGGTCGCCATGTGGGACATCGACACCGACCGATTCGAGCAACGCCGCTTCGCGTGCGAAGATGTCCGCGCTCGTGCGGCGGATGATCTCGCCGCCGACCATGAGGAAGACGGTGTTCGCGTGGCGCGCGAGCGCATGCGTGTGCTGTTCGATGACGAGCGTCGTCATGCCGTCGTCCTTGCGCATCCGTTCGATGGCCGCGAACAGGTCGTCGCATCCTTGTTCGTCGAGCGCGCCCATCGGTTCGTCGAGGATGAGCACATCAGGCTGTGCGGCGACGGCCGCCGCGATCGCGACACGTTCGAGTTCGCCTTGGGACAGCGTCGATATGAGCCGGTTGCGCAACGCCTCGATATGCAGCATCGCGAGCACGTCGCCGACGCGTGCGCTGATCTCGTCGGGTGCGACACCGCGGTTCTCGAGTGGGAGCGCGACTTCCTCTCCGACCGTCTCCGAGACGATTTGCGCCGCGGGGTCCTGTCCGACGTATCCCACGCGCAACGACAGGTTGGAGACCGACGTGCTTTTGACGTTCATGCCGGCGATGCGTACAAAGCCGGTCAACGTGCCCGCGGTGCAATGCGGGATGATACCGGCGAGCGCTTTCGCGAACGTCGATTTGCCCGACCCGCTCGGGCCGATGACGCCGACGGTGCTGCCCTTCTGCACATAGCAGCTCACGTCGTGCAGCGCGGTGCGCGCGTCGTCCCCTTCGGACGCCGGCGCGTACGCCCATCCAAGATTCATTACGGTGATAATGTCGGCCACACCATACTCCATCGGGATCAGAAGGAACGGACACGCACGCCCCCGACCGTTCGTTCGGTGAGGCCGGTCCACAACACGTGAACGTATCCGTTACAGCAGACAAACGACTAGTCACAGCATAACAGGCGTGGCTGCCGCCGCCACGCCTGCCGCATCATGCGCCGTCGTCCGCGCCCCGTCCGGGGTCACTGTGCGAAGCCGCTTGCGCGCACCGCTTCGAAGCCTCCCTTGAGGTCGTCGATGATGTCGTCGATGTATTCAGTGCCGATCGACAGGCGGATCGTGCCTTCGTGGATGCCCTGGTCTTCGAGTTCGGCCTCGGATTCCTGCGAATGCGTCGTCGACGCGGGGTGGATGACGAGGCTCTTCGCGTCGGCGACGTTCGCGAGGAGCGAGAACAGGTGGAGGTTGTCGATGAACACGCGCGCGGCGTCGCGGCCTCCCTTGATGTCGAACGTGAAGATCGATCCACCGCCGTTCGGGAAGTATTTGACGTACAGTTCATGGTCGGGCCGTCCTTCGATTGACGGATGGGAGATCGATTCGACCTCGGGCACCGTCTTGAGGTAGTCGATGACCTTGAGCGCGTTCTCGACGTGGCGTTCGACGCGCAGCGAGAGCGTCTCGGTGCCCTGGAGCAGCAGGAACGCGGCGAATGGCGACAGCGTCGCGCCCGTGTCGCGCAGCAGGATCGCGCGGATGCGTGTGACGAACGCGGCCGGCCCGAGCGCTTCGTAGAAGTTGAGCCCATGGTATGAGGGGTCGGCTTCGGTGAGCGTCGGGAACTTGCCCGGGATGGCCGCCCAATCGAATGCGCCGCCTTCGACGATGACTCCACCGAGTGTCGTGCCGTGGCCGCCGATGAACTTCGTCGCCGATTCGACGACGATGTCGGCGCCGTGTTCGAGTGGACGGAACAGGTACGGTGTCGCGAACGTGTTGTCGACGATGACCGGCAGATGGTGGCGGTGCGCGACTTCGGCGATCGCCTCGAAATCGGGAAGGTCCGCGTTCGGGTTGCCGAAGGTCTCGAAATAGACGAGTTTCGTGTGCTCCTCGATCGCGTCCTCGAACGCGGCCGCGTCGAGCGGGACGAACGTCGTGCGGATGCCGTCGCGTTCGAGTGTGTGGCGCAGCAGGTTGTAGGTGCCGCCGTAGATGTTCTTCGCGGCGACGATGTGGTCGCCCGACTGTGTGATGTTGCGCACCGCGTAGTCGACGGCCGCCGCGCCCGACGCGACCGCGAGCCCCGCCGTGCCGCCTTCGAGCGCGGCGATGCGGTCCTCGAAGACGCCTTGCGTCGAGTTCGTCAGACGTCCGTAGATGTTGCCTGGGTCAGCGAGCCCGAAGCGCGCCGCCGCATGGTCGAAGTCATGGAAGACGTAGCTCGTCGTCTGGTAGATCGGCACGGCGCGCGCGTCGCTCGCTGGATCGGGCTGCTCCTGGCCGACGTGCAGCTGGAGCGTCTCGAAGTGGTAGTTGGGTGTCGTGTTCGTCATCGTGGCCATCCTTGTCTGGTCTGAAGCGGTCGGGTTGTGTCGAAGTGGTCGGCTTGTGTCGTGGTGTGGCGAGACCATGTGCGGCGCGCCGGACGCACCGCCCACGTCCGACTGTAGAAGGCGTGTGCGGGCGCATGCAAGCGCGGCGTTATCGCCGTTATCTATATCCGTCTATCGCGGCGCATGACGGCAATGTGTCACGTCCGACGCGACGGCGCTGCAGCCCCGCCGCGACACGCCGGACGTGCGCCGCTTGGGGTGTAACGGCATGCGAAACGCGCCATGTCGGCCTACAGTTGGCGTACGAAGGCGGATGCCGCACAACGTACCAGTATCAGGAAGGACGCCATGACCGAGACCACCCTCTACAACCGCAACCGTGAATACATCCCCCGCATCGCCGCCGTGCATGACATGTGCGGTTATGGCAAATGCTCGCTCACTGCGGCGATCCCGATCCTGTCGGCGGCCGGCTGCGATGTGTGCCCCGTGCCGACCGCGCTGTTCTCGGCGCATACGCGCTACAAGGTCTTCACGATGGAGGACACGACCGACATGCTCGGCGCGTATCTCGACGCATGGGGCAAGGAAGGCGTCGATCTCGACGGCGTGTATTCCGGGTTCCTCGGCTCGCCCGACCAGGTCGCCATCATCGAACGGCTTTACCGTGAATACCCGAACGCGCTGCGCTTCGTCGACCCGGTCATGGGCGACGCGGGCGAGATGTACCCGACGTATACGGCCGAACTGTGCGAGGCGATGGGCGCGCTCGTCGACGGCGCCGACCTGCTTATGCCGAACCTCACCGAAGCGTCGATCCTGACGGGCACCGACTATCCGGGCCAGGACATCACCGACGCGCAGGTGCGCGCGACGATTGGCGCGCTGTTCGACCTGGGCGCGAAGAACGTCGTGCTCAAAGGCATCGACCACAATGACGGACGCATCCGCAACTTCGTCGCGAACCGTGAGGCCGGGCCCGACGCGATGACCGAATGCGTGCATGAGAAGCTGCCGTTCATGTGCCACGGCACAGGCGACGCGTTTGCGTCCGCGATGATTGGCGGCGTCATGGCCGGCCTCGACCTCGCCGCTTCGGCGCGCCTCGCCGGCGAGTTCGTGCACAATGCGATGGCGCAGACGCGCTTCCAGCCGCATTACGAGGAACGCGGCGTGAGCTTCGAGCTGAGTCTTGGCGAATTGACGAACCTCGTCGATTGATCCGGCGCGGCACATGGTTCGCTTCCGGCGAACCCAAGGTGGGCCGTGCGCGACCGATACGGTCGCGCACGGCCCCCTTCGTATCTCCGCCGCC
>Dunbar_p2__coassemble_827_pt1 | contig 72557 bp, 59 predicted proteins | sample Dunbar_p2__metabat2_high_PE_041 | metagenome-assembled genome bin Dunbar_p2 | reverse complement strand
TCCTCGAAATCTACGAGGCGGAGAAGAAGATGGGACCGATCAAGGGCATCATCGTCCAGCTCGGCGGACAGACGCCGCTCTCGCTCGCCGCGCGCCTCAAGGCCGCCGGTGTGCCGATCCTCGGCACGACGCCGGAATCGATCGACCTAGCCGAGAACCGCGAGCTCTTCGGCGAAGTGCTGCGCGCCGAGAAACTCAACGCGCCGCGCTTCGGCACCGCGCTGAGCCTCGACGAGGCGCTCGACGCCGCGCATGCGATCGGCTATCCGGTGCTTGTGCGCCCAAGCTATGTGCTCGGTGGACGCGGCATGGAGATCGTCTATGACGACGCCCAGCTTGAGAAATACGTCAACCGTGCGCTCGACCAGGCGAAGGCGGACACCGTCGTCTCCGGACGGCTTCCGTCGCCGCTGCTCATCGACAAGTTCCTGCAGGACGCGATCGAAATCGATGTCGACGCACTCTACGACGGCCACGAACTCTATATCGGCGGCATCATGGAACACATCGAGGAGGCGGGCGTCCACTCCGGCGACGCGGCGTGCACATTGCCGCCGAGCACATTGAGCGACGACCAGATCCGCAGGCTGCGCGAGGCGACGCTCGCGATCGCGAAGGGCTGCGGCGTGCAGGGACTCATCAACGTCCAATACGCGTTCATGGCGAACACCCTCTACGTCATCGAAGCGAACCCGCGCGCCTCGCGCACGGTGCCGTTCGCATCGAAGGCGACGGGCGTCGCGCTTGCGAAGGCGGCGGCGCGCATCATGGTCGGCGAGACGATCGAGCAGCAGCGCGCGAACGGCCTGCTGTTGCCGCACGGCGACGGCGGCGATGTGCGCATCGGCCAGCAGGTCGCGATCAAGGAATCGGTGCTGCCGTTCAAGCGCTTCCGCACACCCGTCGGCAAGACCGTCGACATCCTGCTCGGCCCCGAGATGCGTTCGACGGGCGAGGTCATGGGCTTCGACCGCGACTTCCCGCACGCGTTCGCGAAGAGCCAGCTTTCGGCATACGAAGGCGGCCTGCCCACGTCGGGAACCGTGTTCATCTCCGTCAACGACACCGACAAGCGCCAACTGCCGCTCTTCGCGGTGCGCCTCGTTGAACTCGGGTTCACGATCTGCGCGACGGAGGGCACGGCGTCCGTGCTGCGCCGTTACGGCATCGACTCGAAGATCGTCGACAAGATCACGGCGCGCGTCGACTCCGACCCGGATGCGCCCGTCGAGGTCGCGAAGGCCGCCGGCAGCATCGGCAAGAACGTCGTCGAACTCATCGAGGAAGGCAAGATCGACCTCATCCTCAACACGCCGAACTCGCGTGGTTCGCGTTCGGACGGATACTCGATCCGCGCCGCCGCGATCGCCGCCGATGTGCCGCAGTTCACGACGATGACCGAGTTCTCTGCGGTACTATTGGCGATAGAGGCCGTCAAGGCGAACGACTACCAGGTCATGAGCATTCAGGAGCATGCGCGTGAGCTGTTCGCCATGGAAAGCCGAACGAAAGACAACGAATAGCCGATCTACCTTCACAAAAGGGGGAGCAGTACGATGACCGACCCCAGCACGCAGGAGCAGCTCGCCTTGCGATCCGATTTCGGAGTGAGGCTGAGCAATTCGATGAAACAATACGGACCACTGTGCGTGGGCATCGATCCGCATCGAAGGCTCCTCACGGACTGGGGGTATGAGGTCGACGCGCAAGGCGCCGAACTCTATGCGATGCGTATGCTCCAGGCCGCGAACGGACGCGCGGCCGCGGTCAAATTCCAGACCTCGATGTTCGAGCGCTACGGTTCACGCGGATACGCGGCGCTCGAACGCGTCCTCTTCGCGGCACGGCAGATGGACATCATCACGATCGTCGACTGCCTGCACGGAGGATTGTCGACGACGATCTCCGCGATCGCCGACGCCTATTTCAAACCGAACGCGCCGATGCTCGCCGACGCGATCACACTGCTGCCGTATTACGGCGCGCGTTCGCTCGGCGGCGTCATCGACGATGCGCTCAACAACGGACGCGGTGTGTTCATCGCGTCGCTCACGTCGAACCCGGAAGGCGCGAGCCTGCAGACGGCGATCCGCCAGACAGGTGAGTACAAAGGCAAGACGGTCGCGTACGGCATCGCGAACACCGCGCAGAAATACAATATGGACACGCCGGGGCTCGGATCGGTCGGGCTCATCATCGGCGCGACGATTGGGCAGTGGCTCCAGGAAAGCGGCGTCGCACCGTCGAGTTTCACCGGCCCGATCCTCTCGCCGGGATACGGATGGCAGGGCGCGGAGGCGAGCGACCTCAAGACCGTCTTCCGCGGCACACACGGCAACGTGCTCGTCACCGTCTCCCGCGCGATCGCCGAACACGGACCGGATATCCAATCGCTCATCCAGGCGACGGAAAGCATCGCGCTCGACGTCCGGCTCGCGCTCATGGAGGAGACGCTCGACTGAGCATATGGACGGTGCAACCGTCATCCGACCCATCGATATCCATATCGATTTCTCTAATCCATCCATCCATCTCTGCGGCGGCTGTGGCCGTCACATGACTGTACGGGAGCACAACGTGGAGAGCACGCAACACACACAACATACGGACGACATGGACACAGCGGCCGCGACTACGGCAAGCAATACCGGAAAAGGCGGCAGGCTTGTCGTGCTCACCGGGCCGACGGCCGTCGGCAAAGGCACCGTCGAGGCGGCGATGCTCGCGAAGCACCCCGAGGTGTGGGTTTCCGTGTCCGCGACGACGCGCGCCCCGAGGCCGGGAGAGGTGGACGGCGTCAACTATTGGTTCCTCGACGACGACGAGTTCCTTGCGCGGCAGGCGCGCGGCGAGTTCCTCGAGACGGCCGTCGTGCACGGCATGGCGCGCTACGGCACGCCGCTCGCACCCGTACGTGAGCATCTTGCGGCGAACACGCCGACGCTCCTTGAGATCGATCTGCATGGCGCGCGCCGCGTCAAGGAACGTGCGAAGGAGCTCGGCCTTGACGTCGTCTATGTCTTCATCGCGCCGCCGAGCTTCGACGAGCTCAAGCGCAGGCTCGCGGGGCGCGGCACCGAGACGCCCGCACAGCAGGCACGGCGCTTGGAGACGGCGAAGGTCGAGCTCGCGGCCGAACCAGAATTCGATGTGACGATCGTCAACAACACCGTCGACGAGGCCGCCGACGCGTTGTGGAAGGTCATCGCGGACGAATACGGGCTTGACTGATCGCTACTGGCAGCCGGCGAACCTAATGGCAAGGGGGCGGGTTCCGGAAATCGATTTCCGGAACCCGCCCCCTTGCCATTAGGTTCAGTGCCGTTCACCGCCTGTCAGGCGAGGCCCGAGAGACGGTCGATCAGGTCGGGGTCGCGCGTCGCACCCTTGTCCGCGGAGCGCGCGAACGCGGCGAAGGCCTTGAGCGCCTGGCTCACGTGGCGGTCGCGGTGCGCGACGTAGCCGGCGCCGGCCTCGAGCTTCGCGCGTCGTTCGGCGAGCTCCTCATCACTCAGTTCGACGTTGATCGTGCGGTTCGGAATGTCGATCGCGATGATGTCGCCGTTCTCGACGAGCGCGATGTTGCCGCCGCTCGCCGCCTCAGGGGCGACATGCCCAATCGACAGGCCCGACGATCCGCCCGAATAGCGGCCGTCGGTGATGAGCGCGACTTCCTTGCCGATGCCCTTGCCTTTGACGAACGACGTCGGGTAGAGCATCTCCTGCATGCCCGGGCCACCCTTGGGGCCCTCGTAGCGGATGATGAGCGCCTGGCCCGGCTTGAGCGTGTCATTGAGGATGACCTCGACGGCCTGTTCCTGGGATTCGACGACGAGCGCGGGGCCTCGGAACTCCCAGATCTCCTTCGGCACGCCGGCGGTCTTGACGACGCAGCCGTCGGGCGCGAGGTTGCCACGCAGCACAGCGAGGCCGCCTTCGGTCACCGCCGGATGCTCGACGTCATGGATCGCGCCGTTGATGCGGTCGGTGTCGAGCTCGTCGAACTTCGTCTCATGCGTCCACGGTTCGGGGGAGACGATGTGCCCGGGCGCCGCCTTGAAGAAGTCCTTCGCGTAATCGGTGCACGTCTCGCGCATGATGTCCCAATCGTCGAGTTTGCTCTCAAGCGACGGGTAGTCGATCGAATGGACGTCACGGTGCAGCTTGCCGGCGCGGTCGAGTTCGCCGAGGATGCCGGTGATGCCGCCCGCACGGTGCACGTCGGAGATCTCCCACTCACCGGATGGCGAAGCCTTGCAGATGCATTGGACGGTGTGGGAGATGCGTTCGATGTCGTTGAGTGTGAAGTCGACGTCCGCGGACTGCGCCATCGCGAGGATGTGCAGGACCGTGTTCGTCGAGCCGCCCATCGCGACATCCATCGTCATCGCGTTCTCGAAGGCGTGCTTCGTCGCGATCGAACGGGGGAGGACCGACGTGTCGTCCGCGTGGTAGTAGCGGTTCGCGATGTCGACGACCGTCTTCGCGGCGCGCTCGAACAGCTGTTTGCGGTAGCCGTGGGATGCGAGGACGGTGCCGTTGCCGGGAAGCGCAAGCCCGATCGCCTCGGTCAGGCAGTTCATCGAATTCGCCGTGAACATGCCCGCGCATGAGCCGCATGTCGGGCACACGGTGCGTTCGAACGCGAGGAGGTCCTCGTCGGTCATCGCATCGTCCGCCGACGCGTACATGACGTCGATGAGGTCGGTGTTCTCCTTGACGGTGCCGTCGGGCATGACCGTCGTGCCGGATTCCATCGGGCCGCCCGAGACGAACACGGTCGGGATGTTCAGGCGCAGCGCGGCCATGAGCATGCCCGGCGTGATCTTGTCGCAGTTCGAGATGCAGATGAGGGCGTCGGCGCAGTGCGCATTGACCTGGTATTCGACCGTGTCGGCGATGATCTCACGGCTCGGCAGCGAGTAGAGCATGCCGGTGTGGCCCATCGCGATGCCGTCGTCGACGGCCATCGTGTTGAATTCGCGCGGGATGCCGCCGGCCTCTTTGACGGCCGCGGAGACGAGTCGTCCCACTTTGTTGAGATGTACGTGTCCGGGGACGAATTCATCGAAGGAGTTGGCGATGGCGACGATCGGCTTGCCGAAGTCCTCGCCATCCACGCCGGCGGCGCGGTAGAGCGCGCGGGCACCGGCGAACATTCGTCCGTTCATGATTTTCGCAGATCGCATTTCCATAGCAACCCATTCAACCGTACGATCGCCGCGCCTTCCACCGCGATGGTCATATCGTGGGAAATCTTCGCCGAATATTGACATTTACGGATACGACTGTCATATAACGCGGCGTGTCGCATATGAGGACAACGTCGATCGTCGTGCTTGAACGCGTCGCGGCGATGCGATATCATGAATGCTTTGAACAAGCATTGTGCTAGTGATTTGGAGACCTCAACTATGGCATTCGGTACCGAGCCTACACCCACCGGACTTGCGAATCCACCTATCGACGACCTCATGGAGCATGCGGACTCCAAGTATGCGCTCGCGATCTTCGCCGCGAAACGCGCGCGTCAAATCAATTCGTATTTCACGCAGCTCAACGAGGGGCTGCTGCAGAACGTCGGCCCGCTCGTCGAGTACCAGAGCCAGGAGAAGCCGCTGTCGATCGCGTTCCGTGAGATCAACGAAGGCCTGCTCGAGGAGACGCTTGGCGAGGACGACCTCAACGAAGGCAACTGACCGCGGTCTCCCGCGGATCGGCAGGGCCCCGGTTTCCCATGCGGCGTAACGAGCCGGAGGGAAACCGGGGCCTAGTATTATGCGGCGAAGCGGCTATGATGTGTTGAGCGCCACCCAAGCGGCTCGACGCGCCGCACCATGACAAGCACACGACAAGCACCAGGGGAGTCTTATGGCCGAACTCAAGTTGATTTCCGCGGAATCGGTGACCGAAGGGCATCCGGACAAGATCTGCGACCAGATCTCCGACGCGATCCTCGACGACATGCTGCGCCAGGACAGCCATTCGCACGTCGCCGTAGAGACATCCGCGACGACGGGGCAGTTCTTCGTCTTCGGCGAGGTGTCAAGCGAGGGGTACAGCGACATCCAGAACATCGTGCGTTCGGTCGTGCGCGACATCGGGTACACGAGTTCCGAGGTCGGACTCGACGCCGATTCGTGTGGTGTCCTCGTGTCGATCACCGAACAGAGCCCCGAGATCAACCAGGGTGTGTCGAGGCTCAGCCGCGACGAGGAGAGCGCCGCGTCGCGTGAGGAACGCTATGAGGCGCAAGGCGCGGGCGACCAAGGTGTCATGTTCGGCTACGCGAGCGATGAGACCGACGTGCTCATGCCGCTGCCGATCCATCTCGCGCACCGCCTTGCGAAGCGGCTGACCGATGTGCGCAAATCCGGCGAGGTGCCGTTCCTGCGCCCCGACGGCAAGACGCAGGTGACGATCGAATACGACGAGCATGATGTGCCCGTACGCCTCGACACCGTCCTCGTTTCGACGCAGCACGACCCGTCGGTGCGTCAGGATTGGCTCAAGGAGCAGCTCGACGAGCACGTCATCAAGCCGGTCCTCGACGAGGTCCTCTCCGACCGCGTGCGCCACGATGACTACCGTGTCCTCGTCAATCCGACCGGCTCGTTCATTATGGGCGGACCTGCGGCCGATGCGGGCCTCACGGGCCGCAAGATCATCGTCGACACCTATGGCGGCGCCGCGCACCACGGTGGTGGCGCGTTCTCCGGCAAGGACCCGAGCAAGGTCGACCGTTCCGCCGCGTACGCCGCACGTTGGGTCGCGAAGAACATCGTCGCCGCAGGGCTCGCGCACAAGGTCGAAGTACAGGTCGCCTATGCGATCGGCGTCGCCGACCCGGTGAGCATCAACGTCGAGACCTATGACACCGAGGCCGACGGCGTGACGCGTGACGACATCCAACGCGCCGTGCGCCGCGTGTTCGACCTTCGCCCGGCCGCGATCGTCGACGAACTCGACCTGCTGCGCCCGATCTATGCGAAGACGGCCGCCTACGGCCATTTCGGCCGCGACGACGCCGACTTCCCCTGGGAGGCGACGAACCGCATCGACGCGCTCAAGGACGCGATCGCTGACGAACACCGCGCGTGAACGGCATGCCGAGTCGCACGCCAGCATGATGACGGCAGGGGCCACGCATCCGCGTGGCCCCTGCCGCGTTGTCTGGCGGCGCTCGCGCCGGCGCCTGTATCATACCGGTTTTACCGGCAGCTGAATGCGATAGGCAACATCCGATGGGTACACTGTGCTTCCAAGTCGGAAAGCCGCAGCAGCATCACCGGATGCATTGAGGAGGAGGCATACATGGCATCGATGACCGTCGCGCAGATGGTGGAACTTTTCGTCAAACCGGACGCCCCGATCCATGTGGCCGCGTTCGACGGGTCGAGCTTCGGCGACGCCGACGCGCCGGTCACGCTCGAGATCAAAAGCTCGCGCGCGATCTACTATCTCGTCAACGCGCCCGGCGAACTCGGACTTGCACGCGCCTACCTGCAGGGAGACATCGACTCGCCGCAGCTCGTCCCCGGCGACCCGTACCGCCTCTTCGGCGACCTCGTCGCCGTCAAGCCGTATCTGCGCGCACCGAATCCCGCGCAGCTCGCGCATGCGGTCGCATCGGTCGCATCGCATGGCATCCGCCTCCCCGAACCGCCGGCGATTGAAGGGCCGGGACGCCTGCGCCGCCTCACGGAAGGGCTTCTGCCGCATTCGAAGGCCGGTGACGCTGCGACGGTGAGCTACCACTACGACCAGTCGAACGATTTCTACGCGTTGTTCCTCGGCCCGTCGATGACGTACACGTGCGCCGTCTTCGATTCTCCTGACACGTCGCTTGAGGCCGCGCAGAAAGCCAAGCTCGACCTCATCCTCGACAAGCTCGCGCTCAAGCCCGGCGACCGCCTCCTCGACATCGGATGCGGATGGGGCTCGATGGAGATCGAGGCGGCGAAGCGCGGCGTCAAGGTCCTCGGTGTCACGCTCTCCGAGGAACAGGTCGAATGGGCGCAGCGTTGGATTCGCGAGGAAGGGCTCGAGGACCTCGCCGAAGTGCGCCTCATGGACTACCGCGACGTGCCCGAAGGCGACTTCGACGCGATCTGCTCGATCGGCATGATGGAACACGTCGGGCACAAACATTACCCGTCATATTTCAAGGAGATCTACGACAAGCTCAAGCCCGGCGCGATGCTGCTCAACCATCAGATCACGCGCTGCGACTCGCATCAAGGCAAGAAGGCGGGGCAGTTCATCGACCGCTACATCTTCCCGGACGGCGAACTGTCAAGTCCGGCGGAAATCGAAATGGTCATTCAGGACACGGGCTTCGAAGTCATCAACCAGGAGAACCTGCGCCAACACTACGCGCTCACATTGCACCGCTGGAACGAGAACCTCGTCGCGCATTGGGACGAGGCCGTCAAGCTCGTCGGCTCGCCGAAGGCGCGCCTGTGGGGCCTGTACATGGCCGGTTGCGCATACAACTTTGAGATGAACAACATCCAGGTGCACCAGTTCCTCGCCGTCAAGCCGCAGGACAACGGCACCGACACGTATCCTCTGCGTCCGTGGTGGCCGCGTCACTGAGCGCTGCTCAGCCCTCCCGTTACACTGGATGGGCATGAGCACACCGGAAGCGACGCAGCCCACATTCGACGGCATGCAACCACGCGCGCGGCGCAAGCGCGGTGGTGCGGGGCACACGGCCGCACGTACGCTTCCCGTCGCGCGCGTCGTGCTCGACGTGCAGGCGACGCATCTCGGACGCTGTTTCGACTACCTCGTCGACGAACGCCTGTCCGACGCCGCACAGCCCGGATGCATCGTGCGCGTGCGTTTCGGTGGACAACGCATCTCCGGCATCATCTGGGAACGCGTCGGGGAAAGCGACACCGACGAGTCGGCGTTGCGGTACATCGAACGGGTGTTGAGCGGCGTTGTCCTCAATGCGCGCATGCGTGCGGACATCGCCGCGATCGCCGACGCATACGGCGGCACCTACGCGAACATCGTGCGTGTCGCGCTCCCGCAGCGCATCGCCGCGATTGAACGGCAGATGCGGGATGCCCCGCATGCGGACACGCACGACGCCGCAACCGTCGACGTCGACGCCGAGCGGCGCCTATCGGATATGTTCGCGCGTCGCTACGAGCAGGCGCGCGTCCTTGCGGACGCGCTCGCCGCCGACCGTTTTCAATCGTTCGTCGTCGACGGCGTCGCCGGGACGGCATGTGACGGCCTCGCATGGATGGCGCTCCGCGCGCTTGCGTACGGCAAAGCGGCCGTGTTCGTCATGCCCGGCATGCGCGAGGTGTGGGAGCTCATGCATGCGCTTGATATGGCCGGATTGCACGCGTATGCGCCTGATGCCGACAACGGCGGGTACACGGGGGACGTCGCCGTACTGAGTGCGGCGGTCGGACAGGCGGAGCGTTACCGCGCGTATCTCGCCATCAGTGCCGGGCATGTGCGTTGCGTCGTCGGCACACGCGCGGCGATGTATGCGCCGGTGTCCGGGCCGGCCCTGTTCGCCGTGCTCGATGACGGCGCCTATCAATACGCCGACGGACTCATGCCCTACGCGAACGCGCGCGGCGTGTGCCGCCTGCGCGCGCGGTTGCACGATGGTGTGTTCGTCGCATACGCGTATGCGCGCAGCGTCCTGAGCGCATGGGAATGCGAAGACACGACGGCGATGCCGGTCGCCGTAAGCGGACCGAGCGCGTCGATCGTGCCGTACCGTGACGCGGCGCGCGCGGCGGCGCCTCCCGTACGGTGGCTCAACCGCGACGAACTCGCACGTCTCGCCGACCCGAGCATCGGCGCCCGCGTGCCGCATACGGCCGTGCGCGCGCTCGAAACGGCGCTTGGCCGAGGTCCGGTCCTGTTCTCTATCCCATCCGACGGCATCACGGAAACGCTCGTATGCGCGCAATGCCTGCGTCAGGCGCGCTGCCTGCGCTGCACGGGACCCCTCGAACGCAGCGGCCCACAGTCAGCCGCGCGCTGCCGCTGGTGTGGCGCGGCAGCCATTGATTGGCATTGCGCGCATTGCGGCGGCGGACGGATGCGCGTCGTGCGCGTCGGCGCCGCAGGCACCGCGCAGGAACTGCAGGGCCTGTTTCGCGGCGCGCCGATGGTGCTTTCGAGCCCACACCAGCCGCAGGGTGTCATCGAACAGGTCGGCGATGCGCCGGCGATCGTCATCGCGACACCCGGGGCCGAGCCGCATGTGCGCGGTGGCCGCTACAGCGCCGTCGCGATCCTCGACGCGTGGACAAGCCTGTACCGGCAGAACATCGACGCGCGTATCGACGTGCTGCGCGATTGGATGCGCGCGATGGCATTGTGCGCGCCACGTGCCGACGGTGGCGTCGGACTGCTCATCGGGGAGACCGACCCCGTGATCGCGCAGTCGCTCATGACATGGGATTCAAGTGTCCTCGCGCGCGACGAGCTCGACGACCGGCGTGAGACCATGCTGCCGCCCGTCACAAGCGCGGCATGCGTATGGGGACAGCGCACGGCCGTCATGGAGGCCCTGCGGCGCATCGGCGCGATCGATGGCGATTGGGTGACCGTACGGTGCGGCGACGATGAGCGTGAGGCAGTGCTCGGACCGGTGCCGATCGCGCCGGAGCGCACGATGGACGCGCGTGAGCTCGAGCAGATGCGTGACCGTGTCAAGGCAATCGTTCTCGTGAACCATGTGCATCGCGCCGAGCTTGCGACACGGTTGCGCACGGCCGTCGCAAGGCATGTGGCCGCGCGCGCATTCGGCGAACTGCGGTTCCGCATCGACCCGAAGGACCTGCTGTAGGCGCTCAGCCCACGGCGGCATGGCCCCACGGACGCACGGCGCCGACTACGATTGTGGACGAACCATACGAGTGGACAAGGAGAACACAAGATGCTGCGGGTACTGTTCGCGGGCACGCCGGAAGTGGCGGTGCCGTCGTTGAGGACACTGGCGCACGACACGGAGCACTTCGAGGTCGTCGCCGTGCTGACGCGTCCCGACGCGCCGACGGGCCGTGGGCGCCGTCTCATGCCAAGCCCCGTCAAGATGGCGGCACAGGAGCTGGGGCTCCCCGTCATGGAATGCGATCCGAACGAGGAGGCGTTCCTCGCCGCGCTCAAGGCGACGGGCGCCGAGGCGGCCGCGGTCGTCGCCTACGGCAGGATCATCAAGGAGCCGGTGCTTGAGGCGCTTCCCCTCGGCTGGTACAACCTGCATTTCTCGCTTCTGCCGCAGTGGCGCGGCGCCGCCCCTGTGCAGCGCGCGATCTGGGCCGGCGAATCGGTGACCGGCGCGTCCGTGTTCCGCATCACGAAAGGCATGGACGAAGGGCCGGTGCTCGCGCAGTCTACGACCGAGATCGGCCGGCATGAGAACGCCGGCGAATTGCTCGACCGCCTCGCCGAGGACGGCGCCCATCTGCTCGCCGCGTCGCTCGAAGGCATCGCCGAAGGGCAGATCACGCCCGTTGAGCAGCCTGCCGGCGCGTTCGAGGTGGCCTCGAAGATCTCGCATGACGACGCGCATATGACATTCGATGTGCCGGCGTTCGCGCTCGACCGTCAGATCCGCGCATGCACACCGCTGCCGGGTGCATGGTGCGACCTGCACACGCAAGGCGATGCGCTCGCCCCGACGACGCTGCATGTGACGAAGGCATCACCCGCGAGCGAGGAGCTGCGCGAAAGCGTCGACGTGCCGGACGACCTCAAACCCGGCGAACTGCGTGTCACGAAGCGCCATGTGTGGGTCGGCACGGCGACCGAGGCCCTCGAGCTCCAACTCGTCAAAGCGCAAGGCAAGAAGGAGATGGGCGCGGCAGAATGGGCGCGCGGCGCACATCTCGGCGAAGGCGCGTTCCTCGACTGAGACCGGCGGGACGCCGGCTATCGTCGTAGGAAATCGAGGACGCGCATGAGGTCGCGTTCATCGATTGTGTGCGGCGCGGCCGCACGCACCGCGGGCTTCGCGCAGAACGCGACGCCGAGGCCCGCTGCGCCTATCATCGGCAGGTCGTTCGCGCCGTCGCCGACGGCAACCGTCTGCCGTTGCGGTATCGTGTTCGTGTCCGCCCATGCACGCATCGAGCGTAGTTTGACATCCTTCGTGACGATTGGGCCGCGCACGGCGCCTGTGAGCGTGCCGGTCCCCGGGTCGGCGTCGAGGCGGTTCGCGATCCAATAGTCGAGGCCGGCGTCCTCGGCGAGCCGGTCGACGATCTCATGGAATCCGCCGGAGACGACGCCGACCTTCCAACCATGCGCGTGCAATGTGCCGATGAGCTCCAATGCGCCTTCCGTGAAATGCAGACGTGCGTACACGTCGTCGAATATCGAAACAGGAAGCCCTTTGAGGAGCGCGACGCGCGCATCGAGCGCCTGCGCGAAATCGAGTTCGCCGTTCATCGCACGAGCCGTCACCTCACGGATGAGTTCGCCGACGCCGGCGGCCTCGCCGAGTTCGTCGATGACCTCCTCGTCGATGAGCGTCGAGTCGACGTCCATGACGAGCAGGCCGGGACGGTCGATCGTGGGGCAATTGTCAAGGATTTGCAAAGGTGTTGCGCTCATAGCAATGATTGTCGAAAAACGCTGGGACAATGGCCGCATGCGTTTTTCGATGGTTCTCTCCCAGATTCCGGTCGATGAGCAGCTGCAATGCGCGACAAGCTCGGATGGCCTCATCGGCTCGATGACCGCATGGCTCGTGCAGCTTATGGAGACCGTCGGCGGTGTCGGCGTCGCGCTCGCGATCGCGCTTGAGTCGATCTTCCCACCGATCCCGAGTGAAATCATCCTGCCGCTCGCCGGTTTCACGGCGGCGCGCGGCAGCATGGGCCTCGTCGCGGCGATCCTGTGGGCGACGATGGGCTCATTGCTCGGCGCATGGACGTTGTACGGCATCGCCCGCTGGTTCGGCCTGCACCGCATCCACAGGGCCGTCGACCGCATCCCCGGCGTCGGCCGCGACGACGTGGACAAGGCGAACCGCTGGTTCACGAAATATGGCAACTGGTCCGTGCTCATCGGCCGTGTCATCCCGGTCGTTCGCTCGCTCATCTCAATCCCCGCGGGATTCAACCGCATGAACTTCGCGCAGTTCTCGCTGTGGACATTCATCGGATCGGCGGTCTGGAACACCGTGCTCGTCACTGCCGGCTACATGCTCGGCGACCAATGGTGCTCGATCCTCGGTGTGCTCAACGTGTTCGAGGACGTCATCATCGTCGTGTTCGCGGCCGTGCTCGTCTTCTTCGGCGCGCGTTGGGTTCGCAATCTGATACGCGAGCGCCGCGCCTCACGTGGCGATGCGTAATATGACGGTACGCGATACGCGTTGAAGTCAAGGCCGGATGGGAGCCTTCCGCTACACTGTGAGGGGTCGCATGCATATGCGACGCCGAAGTGTGTGCGGACCCCATCCGGCCGTTTCCATACGATGCCGGACAAAGGTGGCCGCGCTCTCGGTGCAGATGATGACAGGCGTATGGCAAGGTGGAAGATGGACGATACTGACGACGTACATGATGCGCTCGAAGCGCTCGCCGCACACAACGACCGCCTACAGGCGAAGAACCACGCGCTCGCCGCGGCGCTCAAACGGGCGGGCGACGAGCTCACGAAGGCGAAATCCCAGCTCGAACGGTTCACACAGCCGCCACTCACCTTCGCGACGATGCTGCGGCTGCACACGTGCACGACCGACGACCGTGGCGTGCAGCGCGCAAGCGCCGAGGTGCTCAACGGCACGCGGCGTATGATCGTGCCGGTCGCCGCCAACGTGCCCGCGTCGCGTCTCGAACCCGGCATGACGCTCGTGCTCAACGAGAACCTCGTTATCGTCTCGACCGCGGCGAGCGAAACGGTCGGCGCCGTGCGCACCGTCGATGAGGTGCTCGACGACGGCCGGCTCGTCGTCGCCGATGTGTCAGGCGAGCGCAGGGTCGTGCGACGTGCGCCCGATCTTGCCAGTGTGCACCTGACTGGCGCGGACAGGATCGTCATCGACCCATCGCACCATTTCGCGGTCGCGGTCCTCGCACGCGAGGAGGCGTCGCAGCTGCTCCTTGAGGAGACGCCCGACGTCACGTTCGACGACATCGGAGGACTCGACGAACAGATCGCGCGCATCCGCGACACCGTGCAGCTGCCGTTCGAACACCGCGACCTGTATGCGGCGTTCGGCCTGACACCACCGAAGGGTGTGCTGCTCTATGGGCCTCCGGGCAACGGCAAGACGCTCATCGCGAAGGCGATCGCGCACGAACTTGCGGGGCGCGACGGCGCGCACGGCGTCTTCCTCGCGGTCAAAGGGCCGGAACTGCTCAACAAATACGTCGGTGAATCGGAACGGATCATCCGACTCATCTTCGACCGCGCGCGCGAACGCGCCGCGCGCGGCGAAGCGGTCATCGTCTTCATCGACGAAATGGACGCGTTGTTGCGCACACGCGGATCAGGCGTGTCCTCCGACGTCGAGACGACGATCGTGCCACAGTTCCTTGCGGAACTCGACGGCGTCGAACGTCTTGACAACGTCATCGTCATTGGCGCGTCGAACCGTGTCGACATGATCGATCCGGCCGTGCTGCGCCCCGGACGGCTCGACGTCAAGATCCGCGTCGACCGTCCGGATGAGACACAGGCGCTCGCGATCGTCTCGAGGTATCTGACCGCCGGTCTGCCATATGCGCCGGGCACCGATGCGGCCGCGCTCGCGCACGCGCTCGTCGACGACGTCTACCGTCGCGACGGCGCGCGTGCGCTCGCGCGCGTCACCTTCGATGACGGCGCGCGGCGCACGCTCGACCTCGCCGACGTCGTCTCGGGCGCGATGCTGCGCAACATCGTCGACCGAGTGAAGACGAACGCCGTCAAAGCGAGTGTGCGGCACAAGGACATGGCTCGGATCGACATGGGGATGGTCGCCGACGCCGTCCGTGACGAATACGAGTCGGTCCGCGATACGCTCGGCGACGTCGACGCCGCGCAGTGGGCGAAGGTCAACGCGATAGGCGGCGGCCACGTCGTCGAATTGCGGCGGCTGCCGGCGTCGTATGGTGACGACGTGAATGAGGATGGCAACGAAGTGGACGATCGACGAAAGGGACGCATATGAGTGTGAAGAGGGTCATCGGCACGGAGACCGAGTATGCAGTGACCGCGGCGCACGGCAATCCCGTGCAATGGTCGTTCGATGTCATCGCGGAGGCCGCCGACGGGCGTGCACGGCGCATCCGTTGGGACTACCGTCAGGAGGACCCGGTCAACGACATGCGCGGGCGCAGGCTCGAGCGCGCGGCCGCACGTCCGGACATGCTCACCGACGAACCGCAGCCGCATATCACGAACGTGCTCGCCGACAACGGCGGCAGGCTCTATGTGGACCATGCGCACCCCGAGTACTCGTCGCCCGAGACGACCGATCCGTTCACCGCCGTCGTCTACGACACGGCGGGCGATATGCTCATGCGGCGTGCCGCGGCGCGCGCGAACGCGGACGGCCGGGCCGACGGCACGCTGCGGCTCTACCGCAACAACGTGGATGGCAAAGGGGCGAGCTGGGGGGCGCATGAGAACTATATGATGCGCCGCGATGTGCCATTCGACGACGTCGCCGCGATGATGACGGCGCATTTCGTCACACGCCAGCAGTATACGGGTTCGGGGCGCATCGGCATCGGCGAGCGGGGGGAGCGGCCCGGTTTCCAATTGAGTCAGCGCGCCGACTACTTCCATATGAACGTCGCGCTGCAGACGACGTTCGACCGGCCGATCGTCAATACGCGCGACGAGCCGCACGCGCCCGCCGACATGCGGCGGCTGCACGTCATCGTCGGCGACGCGAACCGCATGGATGTGCCGCGCGTGCTCAAGCTCGGCACGACGAGCATGCTGCTGTGGACGCTCGAACATGCCGACGAGGCAGGCATCGACATCGATGCGCGCCTCGGCGAGCTGCGTCTCGCCGACCCGGTCGACGCGATGCACCGTGTCTCGCATGACCTGACACTCGCCGAACCGCTCGCGTTGGCCGAAGGGGGCGTGATGACGGCATGGCAGATCCAGGTCATGCTCAACGCGCTCGTCTATGAGACCGCCGCGGCGGTCCATGGCGTCGATACGCGTGGCGAACCCATATGGCCGGACCGCGAGACGCGGTCGGTCATGATGATGTGGAAGCAGGCGCTTGTCGACATCGCGACGATACGCCATGCAGACGTGTGCGAACGTTTGCAAGCCGAGGGGGAGGCGTCGCGCCTCGAATGGCTCCTCAAATGGCAGATCATCGAACGCATGCGCGCCCGGCTGCATCCCGACACACCGTTCGACGAGGCGTTGCATGACCCGCGGCTCCAGATGATCGACCTCAAGTGGGCGAGCCTCGACGATGAAGGGTCGATTTTCGCGAAGCTGCGTGCGCGCACCGAACGCACGGCGTCGGATGACGAGGTCGCCGAGGCCTCGCATACGCCTCCCGAGGACACGCGCGCATGGCTCCGTGGCACGCTTGTCACGAGATGGCCCGGTCAGATCCGCGCCGCCTCGTGGACGCGTATCACGACACTCGACGATCCGGACGGTAGGCAGTGGACGCTCGATATGGCCAATCCGCTCGCCTACACGCGCGAACAGTGCTCCGCGGCCGTCGCCGCCGCGGACGACATATGGGATGTGATGCGCGCGCTTGGGGCGCATCATGACTGATGGGAACGGCGCGGCGCTGCGATATGCGCGGCGAATGCCGCATGGTAAATGCAAACGTTGTACTCAATTTGGGCGTCCGTGCCACATAACCACACGGATGCCGCTATAGTGGACAGTGCGTGCCGACCGGCGGAACCGGCAAGCGCATGCGAATGACACGACCGACGAGGAACGAAGGTGTGCACACGATGACGATGGAACTGCGTGACCTTGCGATGCAGGTCGCCCGCATCGCCCAGGACGCCGGCAAACACGCACTCAGCAACCAGGTGACACCGAAGAATCTGACCGAGCTGAGCACGGCGGCCCGCGACTACTCGCGCGGACTCGAACTGGACGGGCGCCTCAGCCAGTTCATCTACAACCGGCTCACCTACGTGGACGCGTTCAACGGGCGCTGGGACGAGCGCGACGACGCATGGCACGCGGGGGACCGCTACTGGTGCATCGGCGGCATCGACGGCGTCATCAACTACACGCGCAACATGGCTGAATGGTCGGTCACCGTCTCGCTCTTCGAGTTCAACGAGTTCGGCTCCGCACAGCCGATCCTCGGTGTCGTGCACGCCCCGGCGCTGCAGCTGACCTACATCGCCGCCCGCCGCAGCGGCGCGATCCGCATGCGTACGACGCCGCTCGGCGAGAAGCGCGAGAAGATCATGCCGTCGACGACGCGCAGCCTCGACGGCTCGGTCATCGGATTTGGCATGTCGTTCAAGTCCGCCGAGGCGCGTCACGCGCTCAAGGTCGTCGGAGACATCGCCGGCCTGCCCGCCGACATGAAGCGCATCGGACCGTCGTCGCTCGACCTGTGCAAGGTCGCCGACGGCACCTACGACGCCTACTTCGAGCCGCATCTGCACAAATGGGACGTGCCGGCGCTCTCAGCCGGCGCCGTCGTGCTGTGGGAGGCGCAGGGCCAGCTGAGCAACTGGCGCGGCGACCTGATCCACTGGCGCAGCGAGAACAACCTCGTCGCAACGAACGGCCTCATCCTCGACGATCTCAAACCGTATCTCGTCGAATCCTGGGAACACGGAAACGACGAAACGCACGACTGAACACAGGCACCGGGGCGGACACATGACGTGTCACCGGTGCATGTCCGTGCGTGCGATGCGGTAGTGTGGCAGACGACACGACAACCGTCCGACGACGAGAGGAACAGACATGCCGCAGGAGCAACGGTCCCCATCGACCCAGCACGACGACACCGCAGCCGCAGAGACACGACACAAGACGACCACGCGCGCCGACGCGGGCATCGACGACCTCGACGCGATCCTCGACGACATCGAGACCGTCCTCGAGACGAACGCCGAGGAATACGTGAGCGGATTCGTACAGAAGGGCGGCGAATGATGCCCCAGCTGCACGACAGCCGCAACCGCGGGCGCGGCGACGCAGCCTCGTCCGCGCACAAGGACGGCTTCGAGCGCATCTTCGGCATCGAAACGGAATACGGGTTGAGCGTGACCGGCACGGCGCGCGCGACCGACGCCGGACAGGTCGCGATGATGATGTTCCAGCCGATCGTGCAACGTGCACGTTCAACGAACACGTATCTCGAGAACGGCTCCCGACTCTACCTCGACATCGGCTCCCACCCCGAATACGCGACCGCCGAGGCGCGCACACCGGGTGCCGCACTGCTCGCGGACGCCGCCGGCGAACACACCATGCGCGACCTCGCACTCGACACCCAACGCCGACTGCGCGACACCGTCGACCCGCACGCGACGATCCATCTGTTCAAAAACAACGCGGACAGTGCGGGCCATTCGTTCGGCTGCCACGAAAACTACCTCGTGCGCCGTGGCGTGCAGCTCAAAGCGATCGAGACGCAACTGCTGCCGTTCCTCATCACACGGCAGATCCTCACTGGCGCGGGACGGTACACGGACGGGCATTGGACCGTGACGCAGCGTGCCGCGTTCGTCGACGAGACGGTATCATCGGCGACGACACGTTCGCGTCCGATGATCAACACACGCGACGAGCCGCACGCCGACCCCGAATCATTCCGTCGCCTCCACGTCATCATCGGGGATTCGAACCGTTCGCAATGGGCGACGGTGATGAAACTCGCGATGACGCACCTCGTCCTGTGCACGATGGAATGGGGCGCGCGCAGCGGTTCGCCGACAGGACTCGAACACCTCGCGCTCGCCGACCCGGTCAATGCGAACCTCGCCGTCGACGCCGACGGCGCCGACGCGTGGCTCGTGCTCGCCGACGGTACGATGATGACGGCGCTCGCGATGCAGCGGCGGATGCTCGACGCGGTCGCGACGTTCGCCGACGGATTCCATGACGAAATCGCCGCATCGTTCGACGGCGACCCGTTCATGACGCTCGACGATGTGCTCGACGAATGGAGGACGGGGCTCGACGCGCTCGCGGCGCACGAATGGACGGCGCTCGCCGACCGGGTGGATTGGGCATGCAAACGGCATGTCACGGCAGGCATCGAAGCGCGTGGCGCCGTCGATCCGATGCGGATGCGGCAACTCGACCTCGACTACCACGACATCGCGAATGGTGTCCTGTACGGCTCGCTTGTGCGCCATCACAGGATGCGCGCACTGTGCACGGATGAACAGATCGAGGACGCGGTGACGACGCCGCCCCCGGACACGCGCGCCGTGCTGCGTGGCGCATTCGTCAGGCATGCGCTTGGGGCCCCGGTGACATGGGCGTGCGATTGGACGCAGCTCAAGATCACCACGCCGGTCAAGGATGAGGTCATGCTTCTCGATCCGTTCGACGCGGACGGGGGCGCCCCGTTCGCGCGCATCATCGGGGAGGTCGACGCAAGCCGCGCCGCGGACAGCGCCGTATGAGCGCAGGCCGGTCGAATGGTGGCGCACCGGCCGGTGCCGTTGTGGTGCCGACGTGCGTACGACAGCGATATATGACAGACGTGGAGGGGCCCACGACCAACGTTGGTCGTGGGCCCCTCCACGTCTGTGGCATCAAGCGGCCGGATCCGTCATCCGATCATTGGCGATGGCCTGCCGGGATACCGGTCCGTTCGACGCGTGGCGCCATCCACTCAGTTCACTCAGTGACGGCCTTCTTGAGCAGCGAACCGGCCGAGATGCGCACGCCGTAGGTCGCCGGGATCTCGATGGTCTCGCCGGTGCGCGGGTTGCGGCCGGTACGGGCGGCGCGCTTGACGCGCTCGGCGGAGAAGAGACCGGTCAGCTTCAGGCCTTCGCCAGACTTCATGGCCTCGACGAATACATCCTGGAATGCATTGACGGCGGCCTCAGCCTGAGCCTTGGTCAGGTGGGACTTCTGAGCGATCTTGGTGACGAGATCAGACTTGTTGTATGCCATGTGAGCATCCTTCTTGGTTCAGGGGTTGAGCCCATTGCGCGTCTCAACCACATGTTCAGTATGAATCTTAGCGCATGAATGTGGTGAAACCGGTGTTTCTCAAGGGTTTTGAGAACTTTTTTCGCCGTTGGCGCGTTCGGGGCCCCCAAATCGCGCTGAAATCAGATCAGATTGTGCCTGTCGAGCCACTTCATCGCGAGGGCGCCGATCGGGATGCGCAGCCAGTAGAAGCCGAGACGGTAGACAAGCGTCGCCGAGATCGCGATCGTCGACGGCACACCGACCGCCGTGAACGCGACCGAGAGCGCCGCTTCGACGGCGCCGAGGCCGCCCGGTGTCGGCACCGCCGATCCGAGTGTGTTCGCGAGCAGGAAGATGAACGTCGTCTCGATTGGATTCGTCGAATAACCGAAGGCCTCAAGCGCCGCCCAGAAGCCCAGGCCGGTCGACAGGTTGAGGATGAGTCCGCCCGCGGCGCTCACGGCGAGCTTCGCCGGCTGCGTGAGCGTTTCAAGCAGGCTGCGCGCGTACGACTTGACGAGCGGCAGGTATTTGTCGGTCACCTTCTTGCGGATGGGGGGAATCGCCATCGCGATCGACACGATGAGGGCGACGGCGGCGATGACGATGATGAGTGTGTTCGTCGGCACCATGCTCGACAACGAGTTGCGGCCGGTGAAGATGCCGATGACGATGAGCAACACGACGGTGACCGCCGCCTGCACGGCCCACACCGCGCTCATGATCGCCGTCGCGACGGTGTTGCGGTAGCCGCTTTTGCGCAGGAACTGCAGGTTGACGAACGCCGGGCCGATGCCGGCGGGCATCGAGACGGCCGTGAATCCGGCGGCCATCTGCGAGAACAGGATGCCGAGCGGATGGCGGTGGTCACGGTCGATGAAACCGCCGAGCGAGACCGCCGAACCGACCCATGCGAGGAAGCTGAACAGCAGCACGACGATCGCCATCCAGATGTTCGCGTCGCGTGCAGCCTTGATCATCTCGCTCGGGTTCATCTGGGTGACGACGACGAACACGGCGACGACAAGCAGTGCGATCGCGAAGAACGACCGTGCGCTGAAGCGTGAGAGCGTGACCTGTTCGAGCGATTCGGAGACCTCTTCGGGGGCAAGCGCACCCATCGACTTGCGCAGGTCCTCGAGAAGCGTCTTGTTCCATCCTTCGAGCGTGCGCGTGGATGCGGGCACGGCCGCCTTCTGCACGAAAGGTATGAGGTTGACGAGTGTTTCGTCGTCCCATGCGCGCCGCGCGAGCGCGACGGTGCGGTCGATGCCGATGAGTGCGGCGAACAGCGCGAGCATCTGCACTTTGTCCAATGAGACATTCGCCGAGGAGCTCGCGTCGTCGCCGTTCTGCCAGCCCGCGATCACGGGTGTGCCCTGTTGTGTGCGCGCGAGGACATCGGACGTGATGCGCCGGTGCGTGTAGCCGCGCCGGTGCGCGCGTTTGAGGTACGTCATGTATCCGAGGACCGTGTCGTCGTCGAGTTTCCCGGTGTCGGTCGTGCGCAGTGCCGACGCATGGTCGAGGACGAGGATTGACGATTCGCCCGCGTCGACGACGCCGTATGGGCGCATCGATGGCAGACTGAGGTTGCGCAGCCCAAGGAGCATCGCGAAATGGTGGTGCGTCGCGCTCACGGCGGAGCGGTCATGGCGCACGGCGACGCCGCTCAGGCGGATGAGCTGCCAGAGCTGGTTGAGGTAGCCGGTCACATGCAGCTGGTTGTCGAGGACGGAGACGACATACTCATGGCCGTCCTGCGTGCGGCATGTATAGATGCGTGAGTTCTCGACGAGGTCATCCTCAAGTGACGTGTGCAGGATGCCGTTGTGCGTGTCGTCGGCGTCGCGCAGCCGCAATTCGCGCGGTGCGAGTCCGATCTGACGCAACGCCGATACCACATGCACGCCCCACGCGCCGGAGTTCGGCGTGCCGATCGCGAAACGGATGACAAGACCGACGATCCTGCCGACGCATATCGACACGATGACGCCCGGTACTGAATTCCACGAGCTGATGATGAGCAGGATCGCGCCGACAAGGAGCACGTTCCAACCCCATTTGACGGTCGAACGCATGCGCCGTGGCCCAGCGACCGTCAGGAACGCGCTGATCGCCGCATAGAAATCAGGCAGGAGCGATGTGCCGGTGTGGGTGCCGGTCGACAGCAACGAGTTGACGAGGATCGCCGAACCGTGTGTCGACAACAGGTATGAGACGCCCCATACGGCGCCGAAGCCGAGGATGAGTCCGCCGACGGAGCATGCGGATTGCAGCCATTCGCGGTTGATGACGAGTTGGATGAGCACGCTGACGACGGCGAACAGCACGATGAGCTGCTGCAGGAACGACGCGGGGACGTCAAGGAGCCATTCGAGCGCGCGCGCTGCCGTGTGCGCGTCGCTTTCGACACCGCTTGTGATGCCGCGCAGATAGACGGCGAACACGATGATGAGCACAACGAGGATGAGCGCGGCGGCGGCATGGATGAGGTCGGAGAAGACATGCGTGCGTTTCGGCTCGATGTCCGCGATGACGACGTCGTCGGGGGCCGCCCGTCCGCCGGACTCCGGCCGGGGCTGCTGCGTTTCCTGTTGAGATGCTTGCATCGACGTCCTTCTCCTACGTGGGACGGGGGATGACGGCCTTTGGCTGCCTGTCCTGTCTGTCTTCGAACCCTACCCATTCTAGAGGAGCATGTGCCAAAGCGCCTCGCATATGACATGAAGATGGTTCGGGGCATACGAAAACCGCCGCCACGGACCCCGGCAGGCGGCCATGGGTACGCGGCGGCGGATGGAGGCCTGTAGGCCGGCGGCCGGTCAGCGGTCGAACGCGACGAGTTTCGCGGCATCGCCGACGTATGTCGCCGGTGTGAGCGCCTTGAGTCGCGCCGCGGTCGCATCATCGAACGCGAGGGAATCGATGAACGCCTCGACGTCATGCTGGCTGATCTCATGGCCGCGCATGAGCTCCTTGACCTTCTCGTAGGGCTTCTCCATGCCGGGTAGGCCTGCGAGCTCGCAGGCGCGCATCGCCGTCTGGATCGGCTCGCCGAGCACCTCCCAGTTCGAGTCGAGCTCACGGTCAATGACGATCGTGTTCGGATGGATTGACTTGAGGCCGCCGAGTAGGTTGCCCAGTGCGAGGACCGAATAGCCGATTGCCGATCCGATGTTGCGCTGCGTCGTCGAATCGGTCAGGTCGCGCTGCCAGCGGGATTCGATGAGCGTCGCTGCGAGCGTGTCGAGCAGCGAGCACGAGATCTCGAAGTTCGCCTCCGCGTTCTCGAAACGAATCGGGTTGATCTTGTGCGGCATCGTCGATGAGCCGGTCGCGCCCTTGACAGGCACCTGCGCGAACACGCCGCGCGAGATGTACATCCACACATCGACGCACAGATTGTGCATGATGCGGTTCGCATGGCTCATCGTGCCATAGAGCTCGGCCTGCCAATCATGCGATTCGATCTGCGTCGTCAGTGGGTTCCACGTCAGGCCCATGCGTTCCTCGACGAACGTGCGCGACACGTCGATCCAATCCACATCGGGAATCGCGGCGAGATGGGCGCCGAACGTGCCCGTTGCGCCATTGATCTTGCCAAGGTACTGCTGCGCGCGCACATGGGAGATCTGGCGGTTCAGACGGTACACGTAGACGGCGAGCTCCTTGCCGAGCGTCGTCGGCGTCGCCGGCTGCCCATGCGTGAGCGACAGCAGCGGCATGTCCTTGTAGCGTTCCGCCTGTTCGGCGAGCAGGTCGACGATTGCATCGATCCCCGGAAGCCAGACACGTTCTACGGCGTTCTTGACGCAGCGCGCCGTCGACAGGTTGTTGATGTCCTCGCTCGTGCATGCGAAATGCACAAGCGTCTTGAGACCGGTCAGCTGCGTCTCATGCCCGAGTATGTCGGCGGCCTTGTCGAGCTGGTCGTCGATGTAGTATTCGACGGCCTTGACGTCATGATGTGTCACGGCTTCATGCGCGGCATGTTGTGCGATGCCCTCGGCGCCGAACTCCTCGGGGATCGCACGCAGGAACGCCTGCTCCTGTTCGGTGAGCGGCTCGACGCCCGGGACGATCGGTTGCCAGCCGTTGCCGGCATAGCCGTTGGCGAGCATGATCATCCATTCGACTTCGACGCGCATGCGCTCGCGGTTGAGCGCCGGTTCGCTGAGATACTCGACGAGTTCGGCGGTCTGGGTATGGTAACGGCCATCGAGCGGGGTGAGCGCGATGGCGGGGGAGATGTCGGTAAGCTTCATGTCATTCACTCTACGCAAGGCCGTGAACGCATGGCCCATCCGTCTCACGGATGTGCCATGCGCCGGGCGCCGGCTCGTCACCGGTCCTCATCACCCCGGTCGCCGATGCGGCCCTGCCAGTATGACGTCCCTTGGTATTCTCCGGCGATCGTACGGCGGAAATGGTCGTCATGGCGTTCGAGTGCAGGCGTGCCGAGTTGCGTCGCGCTCGCATACGCGGCCTCATGGTAGGCGAGGTCGTGGGTGAGCCCGGACGGCCCCTCGGCGATGTCGACGGCGCTTGACGCGAGCAGGCGGTCGTCATCTTCATGCGCGAGGCTGCCCCGCACGGTGAGCCAGCGGTCCTGTTCCGGGTTCGCCGCCCCGTCAAGCGCCGCGACAAGTTCGTCGTCCATTTCGATGCTCGTCACCCATGTGCCCTTCGCGACCGGATGGTTCGCGATCGGCGACCCGGCCGTGACGACATGCCCGACTGTGAATTCGTCCGTGTAGTCGCTCGCGATCGTCGCCGCGATGATGCCGCCTTGTGAATGACCGATGAGCGCGACCGGATCGCCGCACGCGACACCGGCACGGCGCATCGCCTCGGCGACGAAGCGTGCGCTGTCCGCGTGCGCGCGCTCCGTCGCGTCGTCGCTCATCAGCTCGACGTTCTGCTCCCATCCCAATGGCGAATCCGCCTGCCCGTCGGTGCCGGGGATCGTGACGAGCCATGCGTTCGTGCCATCCGCACGCGCATACCGTGAAATGGCGATTGTCGCATAGGACAGTCCGCTGCGTGCTGTATCCGCGTTCGCACGGCCAAGCCCACGCAGGTCATGCAGCGCCGTCGCGGTATTGTCGGCGTATCCGACGGGTGCCGTCAACGCGTGCACCTGTCGGATGGTGAGCCGTGAGCCTTGCACGAGGTCGTTGGCCGGGGCGCTTATTGCGGTGATCCGGCCAGCCGCGGCGGCGACGCCCGAACCGTTCCTCATGATCGTATCGAGCGGGGACGCGCCCGACATCCTGTCGCCAATGCCGGCGAGCAGGCCCTCCTGCATCCATGAGGTCGCATGGGACATATGCGCGATGCCGAACGTGCCTTCCGTCGCATAGCCGTATCCGGCGCCGAACAGTCCCATGCCCAAGCCGATGACCGACATCGCGAGCGGATCGGCTTTCGCAAGCAGCTGCACGACCTTCGTTGTACGGGCACGGTTCCTTGATTCGGCGGCGTTGTATATGCCCCACGCCCGGGCGACGAGGTCGGCGAGACGGCCGCATTCATCGGCGAGGCGGCGCACCATCACGCCAACGTCGTTGCATGCGTCGACCGCACACGCGATCCGGTGCATGAGCATATCCGCGTCACCGTCCGGGGCGTGCATGGATGGTGTGGACGTGGGCAGTGCGGTCGCGGGGAAGCGCACGCTTACATCCATCCTCCGTGACGAAAGCGCGAACGCCGTGCATGTCCACCGTGCCGCGCACGCCGTGAGCACGTCATGCTGGCTCGCGAGTGTGCGATGGGCGTGCAGGTAGGCGCCGTCATCGGCGACGCCGAAGGATCCCCCATGGACTGATGAGGTCACGTATCGTGTCATATCGTCCCCTGACCGAACAACATCGCCGGTGCGACGTCGCCTTGCGCACGGACGATGGCCGCCTGTGTACGCAACGCGCGGATGCGCTCGCGGTAGAGTTCGCCTGCCGGTCCATGCCATGCGTCGATCCGCACCATGGCGGTTGTGCGCAGCAGGTCGTCGAGTGCAGTGTCGCATTCATGTGCCATGCGCTGCATGAGCGCATGGCAGTCGCGCATGACCGCGAGGAGTGCTTGCGCGCGTGTCGTGTCAAAAGCCGCGGCCGATCCCGGGGCAAGGCTGGAGCCGGCTGCGATGAGCATGCGTACTGGCCGTCGTGCATGCCATCCTCCGGCCGTGGATGTGGTCAACGGTGTGATGTGGTGTGTCGTATCCATGCTCCCATTGGACGCCATCGGCACGATCCGCGTCCAATGATGTAGCCCTCTGTGACCGGAACGTGGGCTCGGCCCCATCGTGTGGACGACACGGCGCGTTATCCACAGCGGCGGTTATGCACACCGGTTGTGGAAGGGGCCCGGTCCATCCACATGACGTGGATGGACCGGGCCCCTTCCACAGGAGAAGATTTTGCGCCGTCACCACGGTTTGGCGTCCTGGTTGCCTGCTGTGCCGGCGTCCTGTCCGCGTTTGTCGTTGTTCGACGTCGTTTCCTCATCGCTGTTCGTTGTCTCGTTGTTCTTGAGCAGCTCCTCAAGCTTGCGCCGTTCCTGCTCGTTGAGCGCGGGGTCGCCGGTACGGTCCGCATCCACGGTCGATGTGCCGCCGGAGGATTGCGGGCCGTCCGCCTTGCCGTCCTCATCGATCTGGTGTGCAAGACGTTCGGTGAGTGTTTTCGACACGGCCGCGTTCGCTTCAAGGGAGGATGCAAGCTGCGGCAGGAGCGCCGCCTTCGCACCGAGGAGGGTCTCGTAGCGCGCATCGGTCTGGCGTTGCTGGGTGAGCAGCCGTTTGAGGTCGGCGTCCGGTTTGCCGGCTTCGTCAATCGTGCGCGTGAGTGTCGCGGCGAGTGATGCGCCGTCATGCGCGGCATGGATGTTCCAAGCCGACCAGACGGCCGCGGCGAGCGCGGCGATGGCCATGATGATGAGGATGACGCGCACGGCGAGCGGCGTGCGCGAATGTGTGCCATCCGCGCCGCCGCGGGCGGCATGTGATGTCTGTGTCACGGCAAAAGCCTCCTTGACTGGCCGAACCATGCGCCGACCTCCCACGCCAGCACGGCGAGCAAGATGAACACGAGCGGCCAGACGACCGGTGTGATGCGCACGCGTTCCTTGTGCGTCGTCGTCGAACGCCACTGTTTCGATTCGGCCGTGATCCCCGCGTCGACGGCCGTGCCGCCGTCCGCGGTGAACAACGCCGTGCCGCTGAGTTCGTCGGCGATCGATTCGATCTGCCCTTTGTCCATGATCGACACGCCTGGTTGCCCGGTCGCCGGATCGATGACCCATGCGCCATCGCCGTCCGTGCCGTCGACATCGGAACGTGGCACTTTGCCGCCTGACTCGGTGCCGACGCCGATGACGCATGCGTCGTCGATGTACCGGCGCAGCGATGAGAACGTCCGCCGTGATGTCGGGATCGTCTGCTCACCGTCGGTGATCAGATACAGCACGATGCGGTCGTCGGGGTGTGCGTCGCGTATTGACTTGAGTGTGAGCAGCAGCTGGTCGATCGCGGCGTCCGCAGACGACCCCGCCGAGGCCGAGGTCGGTTCGGTGCGCAGCGCCGACGCCCAATGGTCGATCGCCGCCGCATCCGGCGTGAGTGGCACATCGAGCGTTCCCGACGCGCCGAAGCTGACGGCCGCGAAGCTCGAGTTCGCATACTGCTTCGTGATGTCGTCGATTGCGTCCTTCGCCGCGTCGATGCGGCTTATGCCACTGTGCGCGCCGTAGGTCGCGTCGCCGACACCCATCGAACCGGTGACGTCGGTCGCGATGACGACGTCGGTCGCGTTCACGGCGCGGCTTGTCGTCGTCGTCGCGATGCTCGGCGTCAACGCGATCACCGCGACGAGCACACATATGATGACGCGCCTGACGCACATGCCGACCGTCTCGTCGCTCGCGCCGCGCCTGCGTACATGGAGCACGACGACCGCGGCCGCGCACACGGCCATGACCACGGCGAGCGCGGATCCGGCGACCCATCCGAGCGCCGGGGCAAACGTGAACGTGTTCATCGCCTCAACCTCCAAGCCACAAGCAGCCATGCGCCGACGAGCACGGCGAGCGCGAGCGTCCACCATCCGGGCGCGTCGGTCCATGCCGCACGGTCGTCGGTGTCGACGTCCTTCGTCTGCCGTTCGTCGATCGAACGCACGAGCCCATCGACCGAATCACCGTTCGACTGGGTGAGGAACACGCCGCCATGCTGTTCGATGAGGGTGCGCATGCGCGCCGTCTGCTCGTCGCCTTCGCTTTCCTTCGGCCCCGAGAACAGGCCGTCGACGGTGATGCCGGCCTTCGACGTCATATCGAGCGCCTCCTCGAGCGTGTACGTCGGCGTGCCCGATACGACATTGTCGGTCGCGAGCACGATCGACGCGTCACGGTCCATGTCCTGCTGCGACCTGCCATAGGAGAAGCCGGGCAGCATCGCCGCGCAGCTGACGAGGCCATCCCCGATGAGGCTCGTCGCGTTCTTGCGGTTCTGCGTGCCGGCAAGCCAATCGGAGACCTGCTGGTACTGTTCGTCGCTCATATCGTCGATATTGTCCTGCGAGGCGACGCCTTCGAGGAGCGTGCTCGCCTCGTCGAGTTCACGACTGACCATCGCGTAGTCGTCGGTGAGCGGGAACACCGTGCGCGAAGTCGAGTTGAAGATGCCCATGCCGATGCGTTCACCCTGGAACCGCTCGACGAGCGAACGGTAGGTATCGATCACCTCGCGGTCGTAAGGCAGTGCGGAACCCGAGACATCGAGGCACAGCACGATATCGCGCGTCGCGCTGCGCTCATGTTGCGCATCCACATGCGTCGGGCGTGCCGTGAACGCGCACGTGACGGTGAGCGCGGCGACGAGGAGCGCGGCCGCCGCACGGCCGAGCCTACGCCACAGACGCATGAGCCGTGCGCCCTCATCGGTTTTCAGGTCGTCGTCGATGCCGAATGCCTCGGCGGCGTCGGCATCATCCCGCCGTGCGTTGAGCCAGAAGGCGAGTGCGCCCACGGCGATTGCGGCGGCCACGGAGACCGCAGCGGCCCATGGCCATTGCCAATGCAGCATGTTCAGCGCCACCTTTCGACGAGGTCGGCGACCCAGCCGGCCGCTTGCGCGACCGATGCGCTGTGCGCCTGCGGATGGTCGTCATCGGCGAATTCCGGCGGGTAGAGCGCTGCGATCGTCATCCGCAGCGCATCCCAGTTGTCCGTATTGCCCGTGCGTGGCTCATGTTCGAGGTCGCGCAGCGTGCGTGTCGTGAGCGGTCGCCCCGAACGAGCCGACGCGAACGCACGAGCGAGCGCCGCGAGCTCGCTGTAGGCTTCGTCCGCAGTGATGCGGTGTGTGTCGTGGTCATGCACGACCGCATCGATGCGCGCGAGCCACGTGCGCTTGTCGGAACCCTCGGCGTGCGCGCCTTGCGTGGGTGTACGCGCCTTGCGCGGACGCGACAATACGACCGCGCACACGATGCACACGACCGCGATGACGGCCGCGGCACCGCAACACGCCCATAGCATCGTGGAAACGTCCGGGACCGGTTGGACATGCAGATCGTCGGATTGCACGGCGAGCGAGGAGAGCGTATCGGCATCGGTGTTCATCGGACGCCTCCTTCCGTGTGCGTGCGCAGCAGTGAAGCGCCCCCCGGCGTACCGAAGCGGCTCAATGAGATGAGCCGGACGAAATCCGTGAACATCGCCTCGCTCGAATCGGCGTGAATGAACCTCGAACCGCAGCGCGAAAGCTCTTGGCGCAATGCGGAGACGAGATAGGAACGGTGCGTCGCGACCTCGTCGGAGAGCGTGCGGCGTCTGAGGAACGCGGGCACACGCCGGCCGTTCGCGCCGTCGACGACGTGTACGCCGCGCCGGCCGGGAACCGGTTCGTCGGCGAAGGGATTGATTGTGCCGACATCGATGACGACGAGCGGATGTGTCTGCGCGATGCGCCGTATGCGGCGCAGCTGTTCGGCGTCGAGCGCCTCGGCGTTCGTCGCGAGCACGATGAGCGCATGGCTTTCCCTCAACCGGACCGCGTAATCGAGGAGTGCCCCGATGTTGCGCGGCTGCGACCATGTGCGGTCGAGCGCGGTGTCGATCGTGCGTTCGAATTGCGCGAGGCCGCCATGGAACGGGACGCGTGTGATGCGCGACGCGTCACCAAGGACAAGGGAGATGTCGTCGCTGCGGCGCAGCGTGAGTGCCGCGAACATGCACAACGCGTTCGCGGCGACCGCCCATGCGCGTTCACCGGACGGGCATGTGGCCGTCATCTCGCGTCCGGCGTCCATGAGCAGATAGACACGGCTGCTTGACAGGCGCTCGCGTTGGACGACCATCGCGCGCCCGGAACGGGCGCTGATCTTCCAGTCGATCTGCCGCGCCTCATCACCGGTCTCATAGGCGCGCACGTCGAGCAGGTCGTCGTTGCCGCCGCGTCGCCTCGAACGGTGTTCGCCTTCGAGGATGCCGAGCGCACGGTCGACCGTCGGCAATGACATCGAGGCGCCGAGCGCCTCGATGCGGCGGCGTACGCGGGCTTCGGTCGCGGACGCGTCGATCATGGAACCGGGACCGCCTTGACGATGCTGTCGACGACCTGGTCGGCGGTCATGCCGTCGGCGAGCGCCTCGAACGTCAGCAGGATGCGGTGGCGCAGCACTTCGTGGACGAATCGTTTGACATCCTCGGGGATCACATAATCGCGGCCGGCCATGAGCGCCGCTGCCTGCCCTATGCGCACGAGCGCGATCGACGCGCGTGGCGAGGCGCCGAGGCGGACACGTGAGGAAAGGCCCTGGACCGGTTTCGTACCGCCGCCACGGGACGTGTCGGCGATATCGACGGCGTAGCGCATGATCGCGTCGGACACATGCACGCGGCGTGCGGCGGAGCGCAGGAATTCAACGTCTTGGATCGAGATGACGTCGGGGGTCACGGCCGTCGGGTCGATCGTGTCGGAACCGCGGCGCGTGAGCATCGCGAGCATCGCGACCTCCTGATCGGTCGTCGGATACGTCATGACGGCCTTCATCATGAAGCGGTCCATCTGCGCTTCGGGCAGGTTGAACGTGCCCTCCTCCTCGATCGGGTTCTGGGTCGCGATGACCATGAACGGCTTCGGCAACGGGATGCGCCGGCCTCCGATCGTCGTCGCGCCTTCGGCCATCGCCTCGAGCATCGCGGACTGTGTCTTCGCGTTCGAACGGTTGATTTCGTCAAGCAATACGAAATTCGCGTGAATCGGGCCGATCTGCGTCGAGAAGCGCTGCGTCGAGAAATCGAAGACCTGCGTGCCCACGAGGTCGGAAGGCATGAGGTCGGGTGTGCACTGGACGCGCTTGAACGTGCCGGACACCGACGTGGCGAGCGTCTGCGCGGCGGTCGTCTTCGCGAGTCCCGGAACGGATTCGATGAGGATATGGCCGCCCGCGACGAGCGTCGTGATGAGTGATTCGCGCAGATTGTCCTGCCCGACGAGTGTGTCGGAGAAACGGTTGCGGATGCGCGCGACGAGTTGCTGCGCGCGCGCCGTATCCTGCGCGGCCGGCGCGTTCGGCCTGGCGGCGGCTGGCGGCGCGGCCGGCGGCATCTGCGGTTGCTGTTGGAACAAGGCCATGGCTTGCACTCTTCCGTAGTTCGTGGGTTTGCTTTCGACTGCACATTGTACTTGCCGTGCTTGAACGCGTCGGTGGGTGAACATCCATGGATGCATGTATAGGGCATGTGCGGGGCGCCGGGAGGCGGCCTAGAGCGACCAGTCGACCGGGGAGGCTCCCATCGATTCGAGCGCGGCGTTCGCGCGCGAGAACGGATGCGAGCCGAAGAACCCACGTGATGCGGACAGCGGGCTCGGATGGGCCGACGCGATGATGAACGCGTTCGACAGCAGTGGCGCGAGTGTCTGCGCGTTGCGTCCCCACAGGATCGCGACGAGCGGCAGCGGCCTGCCGTGGTCGTCGACGCGCGCGTTGAGCGCCTTGACCGCCTCGTCGGTGACGGGGCGCCAGCCTTTGTCCTGATGGCTGTTCGGATGGTGCGCCTCGACCGTCAGGCTTCTGTTGAGGAGCATGACGCCGCGTTCGGTCCACGGCGTCAGGTCGCCGTTGCGGGGCGGCGGCACATGCAGGTCGTCCTGCAGTTCCTTATATATGTTGATGAGGCTTTTCGGCAACGGTCGCACGTCCGGGGCGACCGAGAAGCTCAGGCCCACGGGGTATCCCGGTGTCGGATACGGGTCCTGCCCGACGATGAGCACCTTGACGTCGCGGAACGTGGGTGTGCGGAACGCGCGCAGGATGTTGTGGGGCGCCGGGAGGATCTGCTTGCCCTGTGCCGCCTGCTCGCCAAGGAAGTCGCCCATCCGGTGGATCTGCGGTTCGACGGGTGCGAGCGCGAGCGCCCATTGCGGGTCGATCGATTCGTTCAACGGTTTGCATTGCCTTGCCATACGGCCTTAGGGTACCCGCACAGGTGCCGTTGCGGCGTGCCCAGTGTGTTCGTTATAGTGAATGGCGGGAACGTCATGCGCGTATGCCTGTGCATGGCATGCGGCGCGACGTACATCAGACACGGAAGGACCACTATGGCTCGCAAGGACAGCGAAGGGTACGATTCCTACCCGAAGGACGCCTACGACGATCCGCCCGAGGGGCCGGTCGGCGTGCACAGGGGCGCGCGTTCGCTCGGTGTGAGGCTCACGCCGTTCGTCATCGTCATCGTCGCGGCGGCCGCCGCCGGCGTACTGTTCTGGAGCATCTTCTCCGGCGAGGCCGCGAACATGTTCCGGCGGCACGACTCCGCCGCCTCCCAAAGCTCGAGCGCCCAGGTCGCGCAGACGACGCAGGCCACGGGCGACGAGAGCTCCGCATCCACGTCGGCGTCGGAGTCCTCGGCGGCGTCCACATCATCCTCCCCGGTGGAAAGCGCTTCGCCGTCGCAGTCGCCTTCCGCATCCGAGTCGTCGACGCCCGAGGAATCGCAACAGGTCAACATGGAGTCGGCGATAAGCGTCGTCAACGGCACAGGCCAGACAAACCATGCATCCAACGAGGCGGGGAAGCTGACGGCTGCCGGCTTCCACAACGTCACGCCGACGAACCCCAATGGCATGGCGCTTCCGGGGCAGACCGTCGTGTGGTACCAGAACGACGCCGACCTCGCGACCGCGCAGCAGGTCGCCAATACGCTCGGCATCGCGACCGTCGAACAGGCGCCCGGCATCGGCGAACCGATCGTCGTCGTGCTCATGCAGTGAACGCCCGCTCCGGCATCCCGCGTCCAATGGGGCCGTGTCCGTTTCCCTGTCAGGGAAACGGACACGGCCCCGGCTGTTTTTGGGGCAATACCCGTAACTGTCTCATATTTGGTCGATATGGCGTGTCCAAGACGGCATGGGTGACTACACTGTAATCCGGTTACGGTTCGACGCCCGATGATTGGGGACGTTTTAGGTCACGGGTCGCGCTGCCGTGGCTTTCATGGTTTGGCTAAAGAAAGAATTAGGGAAATGACACAGGGAACCGTCAAGTTCTTCAGTGCGGGAAAGGGATATGGATTCATCACTCCTACGGATGGCGGCGATGACATCTTCGTGCATTATTCGGTCATCCAATCGGATGGATTCCGCACACTGCACGAAGGGGACACCGTCGAATACGAAATGGAGGACACGCCGAAGGGGCTTCGTGCGAAAAACGTCTCGGTTGTGAAATAGCCGTTTCCTGCCGACGCCCCATCCCAGACACCAAGCCGGACAGGCCTTCCCGAACCGCTTCGCCTCGGGAAAGCCTTCCGGTTTTCCCATCCCTGTCGACATGGCGAAGCTTGCTTGGGTGTCCATACGGGCGGTCGTCCGTCTTGCCCACAGCGCAATGCACCGCATGTCGTGTTGGCACTCGACGGGTGAGAGTGCTAATCTGCCATGTAGCACTCGGGCGATGGGAGTGATCGCCGAAAGCTGACGGTCGGCTGTCCGCTTCCCTGATCCGGGTGATGTCGTAATGACGTATCTATCCCATAGTGGAGGAACATATGGCAAAGATCATTGAATATGACGAGGAAGCGCGCCAGGGCATGCTGGCCGGTCTCGACAAGCTCGCGGACACCGTCAAGGTGACGCTCGGACCGAAGGGGCGCAACGTCGTGCTCGACAAGACGTACGGCGCGCCGACGATCACGAACGACGGCGTCTCGATCGCCAAGGAGATCGACCTTGAGGATCCGTTCGAGCGCATCGGCGCCGAACTCGTCAAGGAAGTCGCGAAGAAGACCGACGACGTCGCAGGCGACGGCACGACGACCGCGACTGTGCTCGCGCAGTCGCTTGTCCACGAAGGACTTAAGAACGTCGTCGCCGGTTCGAACCCGATCGCGCTGCGCCGTGGTATCGAGAAGGCTTCGGACGCGATCGTCAAGGAACTCGTCGCATCGGCGAAGCCGGTCGAGACGAAGGACCAGATCGCCGCGACCGCGACGATTTCGGCCGCTGATCCGGAAGTCGGCGAGAAGATCGCCGAAGCGCTCGACAAGGTCGGTCAGGACGGCGTCGTGACCGTCGAGGACAACAACCGCTTCGGCCTTGACCTCGAGTTCACCGAGGGCATGCGTTTCGACAAGGGCTACATCTCCCCGTACTTCGTCACGAACGCCGAAGACCAGACGGCCGTGCTCGACGAGCCGTACATCCTGCTCACGAGCGGCAAGGTCTCGTCGCAGCAGGACGTCGTCCACATCGCCGAGCTCGTCATGAAGACCGGCAAGCCGCTGCTCATCGTGGCCGAGGACGTCGATGGCGAGGCGCTGCCGACGCTCATCCTCAACAACATCCGCGGCACCTTCAAGTCGTGCGCCGTCAAGGCCCCGGGCTTCGGCGACCGCCGCAAGGCGATGCTGCAGGACATGGCGATCCTCACCGGTGGCCAGGTCGTCTCCGAGGAGATCGGCCTCAAGCTCGATTCCGTCGACCTGTCCGTCTTCGGTACCGCGAAGAAGGTCATCGTCTCGAAGGACGAGACAACAATCGTCTCCGGCGGCGGTTCGAAGGAGGACGTCGAGGCACGTGTCGCGCAGATCCGCGCCGAGATCGACAACACCGACTCCGATTACGACCGTGAGAAGCTCCAGGAGCGTCTCGCGAAGCTCGCCGGCGGCGTCGCCGTCATCAAGGTGGGCGCCGCGACCGAAGTCGAGGCCAAGGAACGCAAGCACCGCATCGAGGACGCGGTGCGCAACGCGAAGGCCGCGATCGAGGAGGGCCTTGTGCCCGGTGGCGGTGTCGCGCTCGTGCAGGCCGCAGCGAAGGCCGAGAAGGACGTCAAGCTCGACGGCGACGAGGCGACCGGTGCCGCGATCGTCTTCGGCGGCATCGAGGCTCCGCTCAAGCAGATTGCCGACAACGCCGGCCTGTCCGGTGACGTCGTGCTCGACAAGGTGCGTTCGCTGCCCGAAGGCGAAGGCTTCAACGCCGCGACCGACACCTATGAGGACCTCATGGCCGCTGGCGTCACCGACCCGGTCAAGGTCACGCGTTCCGCGCTGCAGAACGCCGCGTCGATCGCCGGTCTGTTCCTGACGACCGAAGCGGTCGTCGCGAACAAGCCGGAGCCGGCCCCGGCCGCAGGCGCGAACCAGGACATGGGCTACTGATCGGATGACAGGCGATCGCGCCGGACTTGGCCGGTGTAATGACCGTTCCCGACATTGATCGACGAAGGTCCCGTCTCCCCACCAGAGAGACGGGACCTTCGTCGTTATCGCGATTCTGGGTGCTGCGGCGCATATGCGCAACAGTGCTCAGCCGGCGCTGAAAAGCCGCGCTGCCGCATGCTCGGCGTCCGCGTATACGGTCGACGCCTGCGTGAGCGCCTGCTGGATCGATTCAAGCGAGCGTTCCATCTGCTGTTGCGCGGCACGCCATTGTGTGGCGAGCGCCGTGAACTGCGCCGCGGCGCCTCCGTGCCAGCAGTCCTGCAATGCGTTGAGGTTCGCATACATGCCGTTGACGGCTTCCCTGATTCGGGCGACCGATGAGCACACGGCCGCGCTCGACGCCTGGATGCGTTCCGAATCGACTTGGTATTGGGGCATCGTCCTTGTCCTTTCCGATATGGGTTTTCAGTTGTCTGTGGAACACCGGAAGGCATGTGACCGCCGCCCGGTACTGTGGAATATATGACGATGCGAATCGAGAACCAAGCGGAAACGACACCTGTGTACGGACGGTCCGGTTATCCACAATTCACGGAAGGCATAATCAGCGTCACCGCTCGCCGATGCGTGACACTCGTGCTCGCATTCATGCTCGCTGTGGCGATGGCCGGCACCGGCATGGCGCGCACCGCATTCGCCGATGACCCTACACCGTCGCCGGCGGCGTCCCAGCCGGCATCCGATGCGGATGCGATCGACGCCAACGGCGGCTACATCCTCGACACGCAGAACCTGCTCGGCAACGACATGGCGAAGGTGTCCGATGCGATCACACGCACCCGCGAACAGACGGGTGTCCAAGTCCGTCTCATCTATGTCGACTCATTCAATTCGACCGAATCCCCGGACGCATGGGCGCGTGAGACGCTCAAATCGCTCGATCCGGCTCCGAACACCGTCCTGCTCGCCGTCGCGACGAACGACGGCAACCTCGCCGTCGTCGTCTCTCCCGATTCCGACGAATGGCTGCGCAGCCAGCAAAGCGTCGACGCGCTCTCCGAGGCGGCGTCCGCGCCACTCACCGGCGTCAAGGCGGGGGAAAGCCCCGATTGGGCGAAATCGGCGATCGACATGATGGATGTCATCCAAAGGGAGAAGAGCACGTCCACGTCGCAATCGGCGGTCATGATCGGCATCATCGCGCTCATCGCGGTGGTGGCGGTCGCCGCGGTCGCCGTCGGTGTCGTCATCGTCATACGCCGCCGCAAGGAAGTCGACACCGATGCCGCAACATCCGATATGGGCATGACCACGAACGGTGCGACGGACCTCGCAACGGAGACGAGGGCGGACGATGCGGACGCGGCGATCAACGATGCGGATACGGCTGCGGACGATGCGGCTGCGGATGATACGGATCCGCATGTGGCATACAAGCAATGAGCACTCTATCTCACAGCGCACATTCAGGAAACGTTCAGTGTCCGAGGTCATGATGGTCGGTATGAATGCGAGCAAAGGTATTGAAGCGAAAATCGTCGTCGTCGACGACGAACCCTCCATCCGCGAACTGCTTGTCGCCTCGCTGCATTTCGCAGGCTATGAAGTCGAGACGGCGGCGTCTGGCTCGGAGGCGATCGAAGTCATCGAGCGCACGAAACCGGATCTGATCATCCTCGACGTCATGCTGCCGGACATCGACGGATTCACCGTCACACGCCGCATCCGCCAAGAGGGCATCGACGCGCCCGTCCTCTTCCTGACCGCCCGCGACGACACGCAGGACAAGGTCATGGGGCTGACGGTCGGTGGCGACGACTACGTGACGAAACCGTTCAGCCTTGAGGAAGTCGTCGCGCGCATCCGCGCGATCCTGCGCCGCACGCGCGAACAGGTCGAGGACGATCCGATCATTCGCGTCGGCGACCTTGAGATCAACGAGGATTCGCATGACGTGACACGCGCCGGACAGACGATCGACCTAAGCCCGACCGAATACAAGCTGTTGCGTTACCTCATGGACAACGAGGGCCGCGTGCTGTCAAAGGCGCAGATCCTCGACCACGTCTGGCAATACGACTGGGGCGGCGACGCGGCGATCGTCGAATCGTACATCTCCTATCTGCGCAAGAAAGTCGACGACCTCGAAGTGACGGACGAGGACGGCACGAAGCACAAGGTGCAGCCGCTCATCGAGACGAAGCGCGGCATCGGCTACATGATTCGCGTCCCGCGCAGCTGACGGCCAGCGGCGGCGCGCGCCGAACGGATACATGAACATGCAGGACATGCATCGGAGGACATGAGATGACGGAGCATGGCACCGGTGGCGGGACAAGCGTGCCCGCCCCGGCGCGCACGGCGCGAGACGGACGCAAGGGACTGCTCGCCCATGTCTCGTTGAGCGCGAAACTCGTCGCATCGATCATCGTACTGTTGTCGGTCGGCACCGTATGCATCTCGCTCGCGATCACCCAACTCGTCAACAACTACATGACGCAGCGCACCGACAACCAGCTGCTGCAGCAGGCCGACCTCGTGTTTCGCAACACGGTGCTCCTCAACAGCAAGGCGAACCCGACGAATCCGATGATCAGCTACTATGTGCAGGCCTACGACGCGCATACCGGCACATCGACGATCCTGCTCCAGCCGGTCTACAAGGACGGCGTCGTCTCCCGGCCCGATCTGCCGACCGATGGGAGCCTCGACGGCCACGAACTCGCGAAGCCGTACACGACGCCGGCGATCGTCGACACGTCGAACACGACGCGCACGCCCGACCATGCGACGATGACGATGGCCGAATACCCATGGCGCGTCGTCGCGCTGCGTTGGATCAGTGAGGACGCGAACGGCATCCAACACAACCGTGGCATCATCTACATCGGACTATCGCTCGGCAACCAGAGCGACATGATCGACAACCTCACGAAATTCTGCGTCATGGTGAGCATCGCCGTAGTCATGCTCGGCGGCGTCGTGAGCGCGCTCCTCGTGCAACGCACACTCGAACCGCTCAAACGCATCGAGAAGACGGCTGCGAAGATCGCGTCGGGCGACCTGTCGCAACGTATCCCGCCGGCGCCCGAAGGCACCGAGATCGGTTCGCTCTCACGTTCGCTCAACCTCATGCTCGCACAAATCGAACGCAGTTTCCGGCAGCAGCAGATGACGACCGACAAGATGAAACGGTTCGTCTCCGACGCGAGCCATGAGCTGCGCACGCCGCTCGCGGCGATCCACGGCTATGCCGAACTGTACAAGATGCAGCGTGGTGCGGGAGATGGCGAGCACGCGCTTGAGCTCGCCGACGACTCGATCGACCACATCGAGGCGTCGAGCGCGCGCATGACCGTGCTCGTTGAAGACCTGCTGTCGCTTGCGCGGCTCGACGAGGGACGTGGCATCTCGATCACGCAGCATGTCGATTTCGGTGCGGTCATCGCCGATTCCGCGAGCGATCTGCACGCGCTCGACCCGCAACGCGAGATCCGCACGGGTGTCATCGGACTCGATTTCGACGATCCCACCCACCCGAAGTTCACGATGAGCGCGGGTGCGCTGCCGAAGGTCACGCTTGTCGCCGACGGTGCGCGTCTGCAGCAGGTCGTTACGAACATCGTCGGAAACATCCACCGGTACACGCCGCAGGATTCGCCCGTCGAACTCGCGCTCGGCGTGATCGGCGCGTCGATGGGCGCGGACGAGCTCACGCAACTGCCGCCCGACGGCGATTCGATCGCCCATGTGCTGCACGCCGCGCTCATGTACACGAAGACGAATCACGGGGCCGCCTTCGCCGTAGCCCGCTTCGTCGACCATGGGCCGGGCGTCCCCGCCGAATCGCGGTCGAGGATCTTCGAGCGCTTCTACACGGCCGACCCTTCGCGGGCACGTCTCAAAGGCGGCACAGGCCTCGGCATGGCAATCGCGCAATCGGTCGTCAACGCGCACCATGGCTTCATATGCGCGACCGAAAGCGAAGGCGGCGGTCTGACGCTCACGATCATCCTGCCGCTCACGCCGAATGGCGAAGCGCATGGGGACGCACATGCCGACCTGGAGCCGGCGGCCGTCGCGAACCCCGCGGCCGTTGCAGATCCGACGGACCATGCGAAAGACGGCAGGAAAACAGAGCGGAAAGCCGACAGGAGAGGTGGCCGGACCAAGCCGTGACGATGTCGGCGTACGGCGCTGGCGTGCCGTACGCCGACATCGAACGCAGACATTCGACGGATGCGCGGCATGTGCGGTAGAATGAACCTTTGGTATTACGCGCGGGCAGTTCCCCGCGCCATGACGGAACAGCACCATGTCGGACGGACATGGGGACAACAGTGGAGAGGTGGACATGCCTAGCGGACGTGTACGTTGGTTCGATGCGAAGAAGGGATTTGGATTCATCACCGGCGATGACGGTCCGGATGTGTTCCTTCCGCAGACCTCGTTGCCGGAAGGGGTGAACGAACTGCGCAAAGGCGCCCGGGTCGAATACTCGGTCGTCGATGGCAACCGTGGCCCCGTCGCGATGAGCGTGACGCTCGTCAAGTCGGCGCCGTCGCTTGTCAAGGCGACGCGGCCGAAGCCGGATGACATGGCCGCGATCGTCGAAGACCTCATCAAGCTCCTCGACAACGCCGGCAACCAGCTACGCCGCCACCGCTACCCGTCACAGATGGACAGCCGCAAGCTCGCGCAGCTGTTGCGCGCCGTCGCCGACAACTTCGATGTACAGGAATGAACGATGGCAGATGCATTTGACCCCGAGGCGCTCGCACGCGCCGTCGCGATCGACACCGCCGAGGATGCCGACCACGTTGGCGACTTCGTGACGAGCATCGCGTCCTCGGATGGTGTGACCGATTTCCGTTTCGTCGCGACGATGGTCGGCTACGAAGGCTGGCAATGGTCGGTCACGTTGTTCCATGACGTCGACGACGACCGGTGGACCGTCGACGAGGCGACGCTCATCCCGACCGACAAGGCGCTCCTTCCGCCCACATGGGTGCCGTGGAAGGACCGCCTCGAACCCTCCGACCTATCGGTCACCGATGCAATCGGAACCGAACCGGATGACCCGAGGCTTGAGCCGGGCATGGACGAATCAGAAACGGAAACGGTCACGATGACCGTCTCCGGAGATGGCGCGACGACGGACGAGGAGGACCTCCATGACGCGGTCGAGGAATTCGACCTGTCGAGAAGGTCGGTCATGTCCCCGCTTGGGCGCGCGCAGACGGCGCAACGGTGGTATGACGGCCCACATGGGCCGAAATCGCTTTCGACGAAGACCGCGGACGGCAACACCTGTTCGACGTGCGGGTTTTTCATCCAGTTGCGCGGTGAGCTGAGCGAGATGTTCGGCGTCTGCGCGAACCGCTGGAGTCCCGATGACGGACGTGTCGTCTCCCTCGACCATGGCTGTGGCGAGCATTCGCAGATCGAGCCGCCCGAGCCGAGCCATCTGTGGATCCAAACCAAACCTGCCTACGACGACGTGCATATCGACATCGTCGCGCAAATCCCTCGTGAGGAACGCGGCGACGTCGAACTGATCGAGACGGTCGTCGACGCCAAACGTCACGACGGCGCACACGACGGTACGAAGTCGGCGACGGATGTGGCGGATGACGAGGACACTGTGGATGTTGTGGATACCGCCGGCGATACAGACAATACGGACAACACAGATACCGTAGACATCACGGATACGTCACATGACGGGGACGAGACGATCGACGCGGATGTGCAGATGGCGACCGACGATGCGCAAACGCGCGCCGCGGACGATACGATATCGGACGAACCGCGCGCAGCGCACGACGAGAAAGTCGATGAAACCTCACTGACCGACGCCGCCGACGACGTCGTCACGAACGAGGAACGTGAGGCAATCGCCGCATCGGACGCGGAAGGCGACGAGACAGAGGACACCGTCGGCGAGACGCAGATCGTCGCCGAATTGACGACCGACGCCGAGGAACAGGGCGAGGACTTCCAGGAGTCGCTCGAAGCGAAAGCCGACGGGGACGCGACGGCGGATGGTGATGCGGCTGCCGCGGCGGACGCAGCGGAGGTGCCGCCAGTGCGACCCTATGAGGAGGCGCACGACTGACAGGTGTGGCACCGACGCGTACAGGGCGGTGGATGACAACGGTCATCCACCGCCCTGTACGCGTTCCTGATATCAGTGCCGGATATCCTCATGTGCGGCTTGCATCATGTGATGACGGGGACGGTGAAGGAGAGGACGACGCATCCGCGGATGCCGACGGACTCTTCGACACGTTCGCCGACGGTGACGGTGACGCGCTCGACGTGGGGGCGGACGATGATGTCGGTGACGGGGTAGGTTTCGCCGTATCCGCCGTCGAGGATGGCGTCGGTGTCGGAGTCGCCGTGACCGTCTCGGTCGGTGTCGGCGCCTCGACGGGCTCCTCGGTTTCGTCCTGTGTGGGTGTCTGCGTGCCGGTGTCGGTCGTCTCGGTATCGAGGCCTTTGATCGTGCCACCAGTAATCGCGAGCAGTTCCTTTGCGATCGTGATGTAGACATCGTGCAGGTCCTTCGATGTCTTCGCGTGCGCCTTGAGGTCGTTGTCTCGCGTCGTCATCGTGCACGTGGGGATCGCGGGTTCCTTGCCTGCATCATCCATCAGGATGTTGAGCTCGCGCAGATCGGATGCGTCGATCGTCGTCTTCGGATCGTCGATGTACTGCTTCGCCGAGGTGATCGCCATGTCCGCAAGCCGCTTCGCCTCGCGCGCCTTCGCCGCCTCCTGTTCGCACGATGTCATCGCCGCCGCGCGCGGCGTGCCGCTGATGTTGCCGTTCGCATACAGGTATCCGAACGCGCCGCACAATATCAACGCGCCGATGATGATCGTGATCCACGGCAGACGGCGGCGCCGTTTCACCGAACGGCGTTGCTCGTCGTGGTCCTCATGGTCGGGGTATGCGGTGCCGTCCTCGCGTTGTCCGAGTTCCGACTCGTGCCCTTCGCCGTCGTCGGTGTCGTTTTTGTCATCATCGTCACTGTCAGTATCATCGCCGTCGCCGTTGTGCGGCGCGAACGACGGTGGATTCTGGCGCGCGAATTCCATCGTGTCACCCGACGCTTCACGCGCGGATGAATCGGCGGAAATCGACGCCTCCATCTCATGCGCCGACGTCCCGCCATCCCCGGGCGCGTCCGCATGCGCGTCGTGCGCGATGCCGTCGTTGTGTTCGTCCATATCGTCGTGTGCTGTGCCGTTCGTCATCTTGTCTTCCATGTCGCCTTCCAAATCCCCTTAGTCTATGCGCGCATCGTGCATACGTGCGCATGCGCTGAGCTTACGGTGAACGTGTACGTCGGTGCGGATGGGATGTGCATGATGGCGTTCAGTGCACGACGCCGTCAGTGCACGACGGTCACGTTGCATTCCGCGGAATTGATGACCTGTTTCGACACCGATCCGAGGAAATGCGCGTCGAGGCCACTCAGGCCGCGCGAACCGACGACGATGTGCCGCGCATAACGTGATGCGCTCACGAGGCCCTTGCCTGGGGAGATGTGGAACGCGTTCGGCGTCACATCGAGCGGCGCCGGCAGCTTGGCCGCGTCGATGAAGTCCTCAAGGCGGCGCATCGCGTACCGCTGCGCGACGTCCATCGGCGCGATGCTCGATTCGTATCCGGGAACCGTGCCGAGGTCCTTGATCCTCCAGAAGAACATGACGTGCAGCGGTGCGTCGTTGAGTTTCGCGAGCCCCGCCGCGAACTCAAGCGCCCGGCGTGACGTGTCCGAACCGTCGACGCCGACGACGATCGGGCGCGCCGTGCGTGGTATCTCGACGTGCGGCGTCACGAAATGCACGTGCTGGTCGTTCGGCGAAAGCGCGTTTGCGATCTGGTCCTGCACATCGATGTCCTCATCCTGCGCGCTGCGGATGATCGTGACGGGCACATCCGCCTCCTCGGCGAGCGACGAGGAGAGTGAACCCAGCAGCCAGCGCGCGACGCGGCTCATCGAACGGCGTCCGATGACGATCTGCTGCGCGTTCGCGCCGATCTCGAGGAGCGCCGTGCTCGCGGCCGCACGGAACGACGTCAGCTTGATCTGTTCGTCGCTCATGTCCATGTCCTTCGACGCGGCATCGACCCATGTATGCAGCTCGTCGGCGATCCGTTCGCGCAGCGCGTCGGCCTCCTCCTTCGTCGACGGCTCCGGCCCCATGTCCCACGAATACGACCATCCATACACGGCGTTGACGCATTGACCGGAAAGCCGTGCCTGCTGGAGCGACCAGCGCAGCGCGGCGAACGATTCCGCGGAGCCGTCGACGCCCACGACGATGTCCGACTTGGGATTGATGTCCGATGGGGGATTGGGGGAAGCGGTTGTCTCGCTCATACGATGCTCCTTGCGTTGCCTCATGCGCCGCGTGCGTGCCCCGGACGCGGCTCGTTCACCGTCTCCAAGCATAACGTAATCGGCCATCGGGAAAAACGAAGGTCGCGGAAATAAACGTCACAAGAAATCTGTAGAGTGATGTGGAATCACCACATATGGAAGGACAAGCATGTTCGAACGGTTTACCGACCGTGCGCGGCGCGTCATCGTGCTCGCGCAGGAAGAGGCTCGTGCCCTCCAGCACAACTACATCGGCACCGAGCATCTGCTGCTCGGCCTGATTCGTGAGGGAGAGGGCGTCGCCGCGAAGGCCTTGGAAGCCAAAGGCGTCACGCTCGAGGACACGCGCAAGCAGGTCGAGGAGATGATCGGCAAGGGCAACGCCGCACCGAACGGCCATATTCCCTTCACGCCGCACGCCAAGCAGGTGCTGGAGCTTTCGCTGCGGGAGGCACTGCAGCTCGGGCACAGCTACATCGGAACCGAACACATCCTGCTCGGCCTCATCCGCGAAGGCGAAGGCGTCGGCACCCAGGTCCTCATCAAGATGGATGTGGACCTCGGCGAACTGCGCACGACGACGATCGATATGATCCGCGGCAATTCGAACGGCTCGGACGACAAGGGCGACATGGCGAACGCCGGCGGCGTGCAGGACAAGCGCGCCCAGAGCGGCTCGGCCATCCTCGACCAGTTCGGCCGCAACCTCACCGCCGAGGCCCAGGAAGGCAAGCTCGACCCGGTCATCGGACGCAGCAAGGAAATCGAACGCGTCATGGTCGTGCTGTCACGCCGTACGAAGAACAACCCGGTGCTCATCGGCGAGCCGGGCGTCGGCAAGACGGCCGTCGTCGAAGGACTCGCGCAGAAGATCGTCGCCGGTGACGTCCCGGAGACGCTCAAGGACAAGCAGGTGTACTCGCTCGACCTCGGCTCGATGGTCGCGGGCTCCCGGTACCGCGGCGATTTCGAGGAGCGCCTCAAGAAGGTGCTCAAGGAGATCAAGACACGCGGCGACATCGTGCTGTTCATCGACGAGATCCATACGATCGTCGGCGCCGGCTCGGCAGATGGAGCACTTGGTGCGTCCGATATGCTCAAGCCGATGCTCGCACGTGGCGAGCTGCAGACGATTGGCGCGACGACGACCGATGAATACCGCAAGTACATCGAAAAGGACGCGGCGCTTGAACGCCGTTTCCAGCCGATCCAGGTCGCCGAACCCTCGATAGCGGAGACGATCGAGATCCTCAAGGGACTGCGCGCGCGCTATGAGAACCATCACCATGTGACGATCACCGATGGTGCGCTGCAGTCTGCGGCGGAGCTGTCCGCACGCTACATCCAGGACCGCAACCTGCCGGACAAGGCGATCGACCTGATCGACGAGGCGGGTGCGCGCCTGCGCATCAAGCGTCTCACGGCACCGCCCGAGCTCAAGGAACTCGACAACCGCATCGCGAAGATCGCGAAGGACAAGGACCAGGCGATCAAGGACCAGGAGTTCGAGAAGGCCGCCGAGCTGCGCGACAGCCAGGAGAAGCTCGAAGGCGAACGCAAGGCGAAGGAGAAGGCCTGGCGCGAAGGCGAATCCGACGTCCGCATGGTCGTCGATGAGGATGTCATCGCGCAGGTCATCTCGCAGAGCACGGGCATTCCGGTGTTCAAGCTCACGCAGGCGGAATCGAAGAAGCTCATGTCGATGGAATCGGAGCTCCACAAGCGCATCATCGGCCAGGACGAGGCGGTCTCCGCGTTGTCCCGTTCGATCAGGCGCACGCGCGTGGGCCTCAAGGACCCGAAGCGCCCGGCAGGCTCGTTCATCTTCGCCGGCCCCACGGGCGTCGGCAAGACCGAGCTCGCGAAGGCGCTCGCGCAGTTCCTGTTCGACGATGAGGACGCGCTCATCCGCGTCGACATGTCCGAGTTCTCCGAGAAGTACGCGGCATCGCGTCTCTTCGGCGCGCCCCCGGGATACGTCGGCTACGAGGAAGGTGGCGAGCTCACCGAGAAGGTGCGCCGCAAGCCGTTCTCCGTCGTGCTTTTCGACGAAATCGAGAAGGCGCATCCGGACATCTTCAACACATTGCTGCAGGTGCTTGACGACGGTCATCTCACCGATGGCCAGGGACGGAAGGTCGATTTCAAGAACACGATCATCATCCTGACGACGAACCTCGGCACACGTGACATCGCGAAGGCGGCGAACACCGGCTTCAACATGGGCAACAACACCGAGTCGAGCTACCAGCGGATGAAGGACCAGGTCTCGAACGAGCTCAAGCAGCAGTTCCGCCCCGAGTTCCTCAACCGCCTCGATGACATCATCGTGTTCCGCCAGCTCACCGAGCCTCAGGTGCGCGAGATCGTCGACCTCGACGTCAAGCAGCTCAATGACCGTCTCTTCGACCGCCATATGGAGCTCGACCTGACGGACAAGGCGAAGGACCTGCTCGCGCAGAAGGGCTTTGACCCGCTCCTCGGGGCGCGTCCGCTGCGCCGCGTCATCCAGCGCGACATCGAGGATACGATCTCCGAGAAGATCCTCATGGGCGAGCTCAACGACAACGAGCGCGTCGTCGTCGATGCGGAAGGTGACGGCATCCTCGGTGAGTTCATCTTCAAGGGTGAGCCGTTCGAGCTGCCGGCAGCCGGCGAGGGCGACGACAGCAAGGACGTCGTCGCGGAGGAGCCACAACCGGTGGGCAGCGGCGAATGAGCGCGGCTGACGCCTGACGTCACAGCACAGCTGTGACCGCACATACGAAAGGGGTGCGCACCGATTCCTCGGTGCGCACCCCTTTTTGCGTTGTGCTATGGGCGGCGGCGATCACATGATCGCGTTGAGCCACTGCTCCTTCGTCGCCTTCTCGGCTTCGAGCTTCGCTTTCTGCTTCGGGTCATCGGTCTTGGCGATCCGCTCGTCGAGTTCGTCGAGCTGCGCCTTGAGCTGGCCTTCGAAGCTCGACTTGCGGGCGTCGGCCTCCGGGTCGCTGCGCTTCCATGCGGCATCCTCGACGGCCTTGATCTGCTTGTCGACGTCATCGAGGCGGCCTTCGATGCGGCGCATGTCCTCGCGCGGCACATAACCGATCTGGTCCCATTCCTCCTGGATCGCGGCGAGCTGCTGGCGTGCCTTCTTCGCTTCCGTCTCGTCCTTGACCGGCACGAGCGCCTCCGCCTTGACGAGGAGCGCCTCCTTCTTCGCGAGGTTCTCCTTCTCCGCCGTGTTCATCTGCTCACGGTCGGCCTGACGCGCGTTGAAGAACGTGTCGGCGGCTTCGCGGAACTGCGCCCAGAGCGTGTCGTCCTCCTGGCGTCCTGCGCGTCCCGCCTGCTTCCAGCGTGCCATGAGGTCGTTGAAGCGGCGCGACGTCTCCGCCCACGCGGTCGAATCCTTGAGTTCGTTCGCCTCGGCGATGATCGCCTCCTTTGCCTTGCGAGCGGCCGCGCGCTCGTTGTCGCGCGCCTGCGCCCACTTGCGGCGCGCCTGGTTGAACGTCGTGCGCGCGGTCGAGAAACGCTTCCACAGCGCGTCGGCGTCGGACTTGTCGATGCGGACGGTCGTGCGCTGATGCTGCTGCCACTGGTCGAAGAGCGAACGGAACTTGTCCGCCGTCGAACGCCAGTTCGTGTTGTCACCGAGGTTCGCGGCGAGTTCCTCCGCCTTCTCGACAATCTTCGTGCGTTCGGCGACGGCGTTCGCGACCGCCTCCTTGCGCGCGGCGGCGATGGACTCCTTCTTCGCCTGCGCCTGCGCCTTGAGTTCCTCGAACTGCTTGCGCAGCGCCGGGATGTCGCCGACGACGTCGGGGTTGGCGGTCTCCTCGTCGAGCGTCGCCACGGTTTCATCGATTTCACGGGGCTTGATCGAGTTCGACTTGAGACGCTGCGCGAACAGGTCGAGCTTCGCCTTGAGGTCGAGGTAACGGCGTGCGTACAGCGCGAGCGCCTCTTCCTTCGACGCGTCCGGGAACTGCCCGACCTCGCGCTCCGCGTCGCCTTCCTTGACATAGACGGTGCCGTCATCGCCGACACGGCCGAAACGCTCGGCCTCCTTGATGTCCTGCTCGGCGAAGCCGCCGGTCTTCGCGACCGGTGCGGCCTTCGCGTTCTTCGCGAACGCGGCGGGCGAGGGAGCATGGGCCTTGATGGCCGCCGGCGTCGGCGCAGCCTTCGCGTGCTTCGCCGCTTCGGGGGCAGCCGCCTGCTGCGTCGGATCGTTGGTCTGGGATTCGGTGACGTTATTGTCGGCCATGGTCAGCTCCTTAGGCTTGGTGGACACGAAAGAATGGGAACGTATTCACATTCTTTGTTCCTTAGTGTAGGCAATGGCATCGATACATTTTCCGCGACATCCCTTATGATGTGGAACCGTGGCTAAAGGTGCATCTATATCAGGTTTTCCAGAGTGGCTCCCCTCTGAACGCGTAGTGGAGCAGCGTGTCATCGACACGCTCCGTGATGTCTTCGAGCTCAACGGGTTCATCGGCATCGAGACCCGTGCGGTCGAACAGGGCTCGAGCCTGCTCAAGAAAGGCGAGACGAGCAAGGAGATCTACCTGCTCTCGCGTCTGCAGGAAGTGGGCCATGAGTCCGACACGGCCGTCGAGCAGCGCCTTGGGCTGCATTTCGACCTCACGGTCCCACTCAGCCGTTATGTCGTCGAGCATTCGGGGCAGCTGCCGTTCCCGTTCAAGCGTTGGCAGATCCAGAAGGTGTGGCGCGGGGAGCGTCCGCAGGAGGGGCGCTTCCGCGAGTTCGTGCAGGCCGACATCGACGTCGTCGGCGAGGGCACGCTTCCCGAGCATTACGAGGTCGAACTGCCGCTCGTCATGGTGAACGCGCTCGAACGGCTGCGTGAGTTCGGTCTGCCGAAGGCGACCGTCCATGCGAACAACCGCAAGCTTTCCGAAGGCTTCTACCGTGGGCTCGGGCTCACGGACATCGAAGGCGTCCTGCGGGAAATCGACAAGCTCGACAAGATCGGCGCCGACGAAGTCGTCAGGCTGCTCGTGAGCGAATGCGCCGCGAGTGAACAACAGGCGAACGCATGCCTCGAACTCGCGCAGATCACGGCATCCGATGGACAGTCGCTCATCGACCGTTTCAACGGACTGTGCGAAATCCACCACATCGATATGGATGGCGACGCGTACGCGATGGCGAAGGAAGGGCTCGACACACTCACGATGATCGTCGACGAAGCCGCGCGCATCCGCCCGGGCTCCGTCATCGCGGACCTCAAAATCGCGCGTGGCCTCGATTACTACACCGGCTCCGTCTACGAGACGTTCCTCGACGGCGCATCCTCACTTGGTTCGATATGCTCCGGTGGCCGCTATGACAACCTCGCGTCGCAAGGCAGCCGCAAATACCCCGGTGTCGGGCTGTCGATAGGCCTGTCGCGCCTCGTGTCGTATATGCTGCACTCCGCCGGCGCGACGGCGAGCCGCATCTCCCCGGCGTGCGTCCTCGTCGCCGTGTGGAACGAGGAGAACCGCGGTGAATCGAACGAGATCGCGCGTCAGCTGCGCGCACGCGGCATCGCCGCGGACGTCGCACCGACGGCCGCGAAACTCGGCAAGCAAATCAAATACGCGGACAAACTCGGCATTCCTTATGTCTGGTTCCCGAACGAGGACCCGGCAGACGACGGCCCCGACCAGGTGAAGAACATCATCAGCGGTGAGCAGACGGACGCCGATGCGCGGTCATGGGAGCCGGATACTGTGTATGCCCGGCAAACAGTGGAGACGCACGCCTGAACCACGCCCGCGCGGCATACGCCGACGACCGGGAACGACCTGCGGCAAACGAACAGCAAACAGAACAATACAGAGAACAATACATACAGAATAGAGGAAGTATGAGCCAGACGGCTTATCGCACCCATCACGCCACCGAGGTTACCGAGGATCTCGTCGGGGAGCGCGTTACGCTCGCCGGTTGGGTCGACCGTCGCCGTGACCACGGCGGCGTCGCGTTCATCGACCTTCGCGACAACAGCGGCCTCGTGCAGGTCGTCATCAACGATGAGGAGATGGCGCGTCCGCTGCGCAGCGAATACGTCATCGAAGTCGAAGGCAATGTGCGCCTGCGCCCGGAGGGCAACGAGAACGACCATCTTGCGACCGGCAAGGTCGAGGTCGTCGCCGACAGGATCGATGTGCTCGCGAAGTCGGACGCGCTGCCGTTCCAGGTGTCGACGGCGCTCGAGAACGAATCCGAGAACAAGCTGCCGGGCGAGGATGTGCGCCTCAAGTACCGTTACCTCGATCTGCGCCGCCCCGCGATGCAGCGCAACGTCAAGCTGCGTTCGGACATGATGCGCGCGGCGCGTTCTGTGCTCGACAAGCTTGGCTTCACCGAGGTCGAGACGCCGACGATGATCAAGTCGACGCCGGAGGGCGCGCGCGACTTCGTCGTACCGGCGCGCCTCGTGCCGGGCTCGTGGTACGCGCTTCCGCAGTCGCCGCAGCTGCTCAAGCAGCTGCTCATGGTCGCGGGCGTCGAACGCTACTACCAGTTCGCGCGCTGCTACCGTGACGAGGACTTCCGCGCCGACCGCCAGCCTGAGTTCACACAGCTCGACATGGAGATGGCGTTCGTCGACCAGGAGGATGTCATGGCGATGGCCGAACAGGTCATCGCGGCGATCTGGAAGGCCGACGGCTACGACGTCAAGCTGCCGATCAACCGCATCACGTGGCAGGACGCGATGGACAAGTACGGTTCGGACAAGCCGGACCTGCGTTTCGGCAACGAGCTCGTCGAACTCACCGAGTACTTCAAGGACACGCCGTTCCGCGTGTTCCAGGCCCCGTATGTCGGCGCCGTGCTGTTCAAGGGCGGCGCTTCGACGCCGCGCCGCCAGTTCGACGCATGGCAGGATTGGGCGAAGCAGCGCGGAGCGAAGGGCCTCGCGTATGTCGTGTTCGCCGAGGACGGTGAACTGAAGGGGCCCGTTGCGAAGAACCTCTCCGAAGAGGAACGCGCGGGACTCAAGGAAGCGGTCGGCGCCGAGGATGGCGACGCCGTGTTCTTCGCGGCGGGTGCGCGTGAATCGTCGCAGCTGCTGCTTGGCGCGGTGCGCGTTGAACTCGCCGAACGCGCGGGTCTTCTCAAACCCGACGATTTCGCGTTCACATGGGTCGTCGACTTCCCGCTCTTCAAGCGCACCGACGATCCCGATGACGATGACGTGGCCGTCGGCCATTCGAAGTGGACGTCGATGCACCATCCGTTCACGATGCCGTCGAAGGACTGGATCGACACGTTCGACGAGGACCCCGAGCACGCGATGAGCGATTCGTACGACATCGTGTGCAACGGCAACGAGATGGGCGGTGGTTCGGTGCGTATCCACCGTGACGACATCCAGGACCGTGTCCTCAATGTGCTCGGCATCACGCCCGAAGAGGCGAACGACAAGTTCGGCTTCCTGCTTGAGGCGTTCAAGTACGGCGCACCGCCGCACGCGGGCATCGCGCTCGGTTGGGACCGCACCGTCGCGCTGCTTGCCGGCGCCGATTCGATCCGTGACGTCATCGCGTTCCCGAAGGCGGGCGGCGGCCGCGACCCGCTCACCGGCGCTCCGGCGCCGATCAGCGACGAGCAGCGTGCCGAGACCGGCGTCGACTACGACCCGGAGGAGGACGACTGAGCCGGCCGTGTCTGGTCATGTCTGTGACACGGTACCGGTGGTACATCCGATAGGCTGATTGCCGATGAGGGCGGGGTGCGACCCATCATGGGTTGCACCCCGCCCTTCCTTGTCCAGACGCCGCATCCGTTACGGGTTGTTGCTGTTTGCGGGTTGCTCTTGCTTATGGGTGGTACCTGTTGTTACGGGCAGTGCCTGCTTATGGGTTGCTCCTGTTATGGGTTGCTCGTGCTTGCGGGTTGTTTTCCTGCTTACGGGTGGCATCTGCTGGTACTGGCAGTACCTGGTTTCGGGCGGCACCTGTTGCAAGAGACGAATAAGAGTGCTGCCGGTTAAGGATTGTGCGCCGCCGGTAGCGCGTGGGAGCGGCGTCGGGTATGTGGATTGGCTCTCGGCGTGACCGGTGCGTGAAGTCGGCCATGCGCGCCTACGATGGCGAATAGTGATGCAACCGGTAAGGAGATCCACAGATGACGGACAAGACGAGCGAGGCAATCGAGGTCAAACGCGACGGACTCACACTCCATGGGCTCGTGGAGCGACCGAAGGACATCCAGTCCGGGCCGGCCGTCATCTTCATGCATGGGTTCCTGCGTGACATGGGCGCGAAGGACGGCGACGTCTACCAACGTATCGCCGACGCGCTCGTCGCACAGGGGTACATCGTCGTCCGTTTCGATTTCAACGGCCGCGGCGCGAGCGACGGCGCATTCGCCGATTCCGATGTGTTCAACCAGATCGAGGACGCGATCGCCGTGCTCGACCATGTGCGCACGCGCATCCAACCGACTGAGATCTCGCTCATGGGGCATTCGCAAGGCGGCGTCATCGCCGGCATGACCGCCGGCATGTACGCCGATGTCATCACGAATCTCGTCATGCTCGCGCCGGCCGCGACGATCAAGGACGACGCCCTGCGCGGCACACTGCTCGGGGTGCCGTTCGACGCGAACCACATCCCCGATGAGATCACGCTGCGCAATGGGGAGCACGTCAACGGCAAGGTCATGCGCATCGCGCAGACGTTGCCGATCTACGAGACGACGGCGATGTTCAAAGGCCCGGCACTCGCGATACAAGGCGAGGACGACGCCGTCGTCGGCGACGGTCCCGCGAAACAGTACGGTGCCGCGATGCCCAATTGTGCGGTGAGCCTGTACACGCATCTGGGGCATCCTTTTGACGGGGAGGACCGTGACACCGCGATTGATGAAGCCGTGCAGTTCCTCGTCGCGAACCAACGCATCATCTGAACATCGCAGACGACTGAACGCGACGGGCGACGTGCACACGAACACTCCACATCGATGGATAATACGACAGAATCGGAATCGATTATCTAAATAAGATTCGGAGTTGGCGAACGCGTTGCGCGATATGCAGTGCACGAAACACACGAACTTTACACTGTGCGCCTATGACAGCAACTACAGCAACACAACAGGGCGCACAGGGCGACGACCGTTACCTCGTCGAGCTCGAACATGTGGAGAAGCACTTCGGCAACCTCCATGTGCTGCGCGATATCAACCTCAAAGTCAAGAAGGGCGAGGTGCTCGTCATCGTCGGACCTTCAGGTTCCGGAAAATCGACGATGTGCCGCACGATCAACCGTCTCGAGACGATCGATTCGGGCGTCATCCGCATCGACGGACAGCCGCTGCCGGAGGAAGGGCGCGCGCTCGCGCAACTACGTGCGGAAGTCGGCATGGTGTTCCAGTCGTTCAACCTCTTCGCGAACAAGACGATCCTCGACAACGTGACACTCGCGCCGATCAAGGTCCGCCACATGGACAAGACCCAGGCCGAGCGTGAGGCGATGGACCTCCTCGCGCGCGTCGGTGTCGACTCACAGGCGAACAAGATGCCGTCGCAGCTTTCCGGCGGCCAGCAGCAGCGCGTCGCCATCGCGCGCGCGCTCGCGATGCATCCGAAGGTCATGCTCTTTGACGAACCCACGTCGGCGCTCGACCCCGAAATGGTCAACGAAGTGCTCGACGTCATGGTCGAACTCGCCCACGAAGGCATGACGATGCTATGCGTCACGCATGAGATGGGCTTCGCGCGCAAGGCCGCGGACCGCATCATCTTCATGGCGGACGGACAGATCCTCGAACGCGGCACACCGGACGAGTTCTTCGAACATCCGCGGACGGAACGCGCGAAGGACTTCCTCTCGAAGATCCTCACCCACTGAACACCGTCCATACGGCGTGCATCAGGCAAACGGAAGCAAAGAAGGAACAATGACCCAACGAACAACCATGCGCGCGTGGCTGCGCAAAGGACTCGCGGCGTTGTGCGCGCTCGCGTGCACCGTGGGCGTGGCGGCGTGCGGATCGGACGAAGCGGACGGCGACCACGTCATCAAGGTCGGCATCAAATTCGACCAACCGGGACTCGGATTCAAGAAATCAGGCACCTATGAGGGATTCGACGTGGACGTCGCGCGCTACATCGCGAACCAACTCGGTTACACGGATTCCGAAATCGTCTTCAAGGAGGCGCCGAGCAAACAGCGTGAGGCGATGCTGCAGAACGGCGACGTCGACATGATCCTCGCAACGTATTCGATCACGGATGAACGCAAGAAGGCGATCGATTTCGCAGGACCGTACTTCGTCGCGGGACAGGACCTCATGGTCCGCGCGAACGACACATCGATCAAGGGGCCGCAGGACCTCAACGGCAAACGCCTGTGCTCGGTCACCGGTTCGACGTCGGCGAAGGTCGTCAAGGAGAAGTTCGCGAAGGAAGTGCAGCTCATGGAGCAGCCCGGATACGCGGAATGCGCGACGGCGCTGCTTTCCGGCATCGTCGACGCGGTCACGACCGACGACATCATCCTCGCGGGCCTTGCGGCGGCGTCACGCGGCAAGCTCAAAGTCGTCGGCAAACCGTTCACCGAGGAGTATTACGGCGTCGGCATCAAGAAGGACGCCGATTCCAAGGAGTTCGCGACGAAAATCAACGACGCGATCGAGGAGATGGAGAAGACCGGCGAATGGGAGCGCGCGATCGAACACGCGACCGAAGGCACCGGATACAAGCCGAATCCGAAGTACAATCCGCCGAAACCGGACGAAGGGGAGTGACATGGAAGGATTCATCTCACTGTTCCAGCAGTACAACGTGCCCGCCGCGTTCCTCGTCAACCTCGAACTGACGTTCTGGTCGGCGCTGTTCTCGGCGGTGCTCGGCGTCATCCTCGTGCTCATGCGCATCTCGCCCGTCGCGTCGATGCGTCATGTGGCGGGCGGCTATGTCGAGCTGTTCAAGAACATGCCGCTCACGATCATCATGGTGTTCATGGTGCTCGGCGCGTTCGCCCAGCTCAAACTGAGCTTCTCCGACAATTTCGACACGAACTTCTTCTGGCTCGCGGTCGTCGGCCTGTCGCTCTACACGGCGGCGTTCGTGTGCGAGTCGCTCAGGAGCGGCATCAACACGGTGCCGCTCGGGCAGGCGGAGGCGGCGCGCGCGATGGGGCTCAACTTCATGCAGTCGGCGACGCTCATCATCATGCCGCAGGCGCTGCGCGGCTCGGTTGCGCCGCTCGGCAACACGCTCATCGCATTGCTCAAGAACTCGACCGTCGCCGCCGCCGCGTCCGTCGCGACGGAGACGTCGTCGCTCATGAGCGAAATGATCGAGTTCCGTCCGGACGTCATCATCCAGATCTTCCTGATCTTCGCGTTCGGCTACGTCATCCTGATCATCCCGATCGGTCTGCTGACGACGTTCCTGTCCAACAAGCTCGCGGTACGGAGGTGAGTCATGGCCGCAAATGAAAGCGCTCTGCTCTTCGACCAGCCCGGTCCGAGGATGCGCAAGAGGATCAAGATCATCAATTGGATCGCCGCGATCGTGTTCGTCGCGCTCGTCGTGCTCATCCTCACGCGGTTGTACAACCCGCCGGACGGTGAGAACCAGCTCAGTTGGGAGTTGTGGAAGCCGGCGATCGACGGCGAGGCGTGGGCGGACTTCTATCTGCCCGGTCTATGGGCGACATTGCGCGCGACGTTCCTCGCCGTGATCGGCGCCGTCGTGTTCGGCCTGTTCTTCGGTGTGGGCCGTCTCATTCCGAACGTGGTCGTGCGCGGCGTGTGCGGCATCGTCATCGAGTTCTGCCGTGCCGTCCCTGTCCTCATCATGATGATCTTCTTCTGGCGCTGGTTCGCGTTCATGGACCTGCCGAGCCCCGCGTATTGGTCGGTCGTCCTCTCGCTTGTGCTGTACAACGGTTCCGTTGTCGCCGAACTTGTGCGTTCGGGCGTCGGCAACCTGCCGAACGGACAGCATGAGGCGGCTGTCGCGCTCGGTCTGACGCGCACGCAGTCGCTGCTGAGCGTCGAGGTGCCGCAGGCGATCTACGCGATGCTGCCGGCCGCCGTCACGCAGCTCGTCGTCGTGCTCAAGGACACGGCGCTCGGCTCGATCATCATGTACACCGACCTGTTGCAGGAATCGCGCCGACTCGGCTCGATGTATTTCAACATTCTGCAGACGCTCGTCGTCGCCGGTGTCGTCTATTTCATCCTGTGCTGGCTGTTGTCGCGTCTCGCGGAGTGGCTGCCGGTGCGTATGCAGCAGCGTACGATGGCGCCGACGGAAGCGGAGCCGGTCGCGCCGATCGCGATCCTCGACCCGTCGAACGCCAACCAGATCGCGGTCGCACACGAGGAACGCCCGCTCGGCGGCTCGCAGCGCCTGTACCATGTGCATCACCGCGGCACGAACGCGTCGATCCGCAACTGGAGGCGCACACGGTACACGCAAGGCTACGATGAGACGCAGCCGCAGAGCCAGAAGGTCAGGAACGAGCACCACCATCATCAGCACCACCATCATCACGGCGGTCAGGATGATGCGTCGACGCAGTCAGGTACGAAGCGCTGATGCGCGCCACGTGGTGACGTGACCATGCGCCACTGTCGTTACCGGTGGCGTGTGAGGCCCGCGGGGTACGCTCCGCGGGCCTCATCTTGTAGTGGGATGCATAAAGGATGCTTACGGGATGCACTGAGCAATCACTTACGGGATGCAGTGGAAATGTTGTACGAGGTGCACCGGCAATGCTTACGGGATGCACCAAGAATGCTTACGGGATGCACGGCGCGATTGCTTACGGGATGCAGCGGTTGCGCTTGGGGGAGCGGGGCTGGGGCACTAGACTGGAACCATGGCGAAAGACAAGCAGTCGAAGAACATCAGGAAAACGATGAAGCAGATCGCCTCGCACGCCCAGGCCGTGGACAGTGCCGATACGATCACCGAACGCCTTGCGCGTGCGGCGAAGTCGAGCGACATGCTCAGTTCGGTGTGGACGCTCCCTCCGGCGCAGCGGTTGCGTTTTTCGGCGAACACCAGCCTCACGTCGATCAATGCGGCGGCGACTCCCGGTTTTGAAGGAGGCCAGGAGGATGGGGAGCGGTTCATCGCCTTGAGTGCGGCGGAGATCGCGCGGTACCAGCGGCTCATGTACGCGAACGGCGTACGCGGCGACCATCACCGTCTGCTCATCGTGCTGCAGGGGATGGATGCGTCCGGCAAGGGTGGCATCGTGCGTCACGTGTTCAGCCAAGTCGATCCGATGGGCATCCATTACCACGGGTTCGGGGCACCCACGCCCGAGGAGCGCAAGCATGACTACTTGTGGCGCATTCGCAAGGAGCTGCCGGCGAACGGATGGATCTCGATATTCGACCGTTCGCAGTACGAGGACATCGTCATGCCGCATGTGTACGGCACGGTTCCCGAGGAGGTGTGGCACGAGCGTTACGACGAGATCAACGCGTTTGAGCGCGACCTTGTCGGTGACGGTTGCGCGATCATCAAGATCTTCCTCGTGTCGAGCAAGGACGCGCAACGCAAACATTTCCTCGGTCGTCTCGATGATCCGCGCAAATACTGGAAGTTTGATCCGAGCGACCTTGATGCGCGCGACCGCTGGGACGACTACATGGTCGCATGGCAGCAGGTGTTCGAACGGACGAGCACGTCATATGCGCCGTGGTACTTGGTGCCCGCGGACAAACGTTGGTATTCGCGCATCGTCGTATCTGAACTGCTGCGCACGACGATGAAGAACTTCAATATGACATGGCCGCCGCTTGATGTCGACAGGGACGAGGCGATCAGACGGCTCAACGGGGATATGGAAGAGGATGCGAAGGATTGATATAAGGGATTGATATAAGAGAGAGGGGTGGATGGGTGAGGGCGTTCGTGCATCACGAGCGCCCTCACCCATCCCATATTGCATACGATATAGATCGATGTATCTCAATTCATTGTCGTATCCCTTGTGTCTGCCGTCTATTGTGCTTCGGTCACGTTCCTGACGCTGTAGTCACGGAACACGACCTCACCCTGCTCCTGTGTCGCATCGAGGTCGACGACGCCTGTGATTGCCCAATCATGGTCGCCGTCGGAATCGTCGAGGATCTGTCGCACGGTCCACGTGTGGCCCTGTCGCTCGTCCCGGTCATCGATGATGAAGAACTCGCCGCTGCGCGCCTTCATATCCGTGCCGACGTATTCGTGTTCGTCGTAGAACGCGTCGAGCGTATCCTCCCATTCATGCACGCCGTAATGCCAATCCTTGTCGAGTGCGCCGAGTGCTTCGGGGTCGTCGAGGTCGATGAGCTGGACGCGGCGGAACAGCGCGTTGCGGACGAGGACCGTCAGGCCGCGGCGGTCTTCGACGACGGCGTCGGGACCTGTCGGTGCGGCGAGCGTCGCGGCATCCCCTTCGTCAAGGCGTCCGGCGTTCTCCCATTCGTCGACGAGGCTCGAATCGATCGAGCGGACGACGACGCGCAGCCACGCGATGATATCATCGAGTCGTTCGTCGCGTTTCTCGGGCGGAACGGTGCGCGCGAGCACACGGTATGCGTCGGACAGGTAGCGCAACAGTGTGCCTTCGGAACGCGCGATATTGTAGCGCGCGATGTACCCGGTGAAATCGGACGCCGTCTCGACCATGTCACGGACGACTGATTTCGGGCTCAGCCAATAGTCGTTCGCCCAAGGCACATCATGGCGGTATTGGGTGAACGCGGCGTCAAGCATGTCCGCGAGCGGCTTCGGATAGGTGATGTCCTGGATGCGTTCCATGCGTTCGTCATAATCGACGCCATCCGCCTTCATGTCCGCCATCGCGGCGTCGCGCGCCTGCCGCTCCTGCGCGCGCAGCACTTGCTTGGGATCCTCGAGCGTCGCCTCGACCATCGAGATGACGTCGAGCGCATACGTCTCGCTCTGTGGGTCGAGCAGTTCGAGCGCGGCGAGCAGGAACGGGCTCAACGGCTGGTCGAGCGCGAAATCACGAGGGACATCGACCGTCAGATAGTAGTCCTTGCCGCCGTCCGCGCGGTCCTCGGTCTCGATGACGCCGGTGTCGAGCAGCGTCGTGAAGATCTCGTCGGCACGTGTGTGCAGCTGGTCCTTCTGCTCAGGCGTCTGCTGCGAATCGTCGATGAGGTCGTCGACGCGCCTGCGCGCGTCCCCTCCCTGTTCCACTTCGTTGAGCACGATTGCGTGGGTGATTTTCATATGCGGCACAAGTGTTTCGGGTGCGGCGTCGATCAGCTTGTCGAAGGTCTGCTCGTTCCATGTCACGAAACCCTCCGGTGCCTTCTTGCGCTTGATTTTGCGCAGTTTCTTGGGGTCGTCGCCGGCTTTCGCGAGCACCTTCGCGTTCTCGATCTCGTATTCCGGAGCCTCGGCGATGACGAGGCCTTCGGTGTCGAACCCGCTGCGCCCCGCGCGACCGGCGATCTGATGGAATTCACGGGCGCGCAGCCTGCGCATGCGCGAACCGTCGAATTTCGTCAGCTGTGTGAGCACGACGGAGTGGATCGGCACATTGATGCCGACGCCGAGCGTATCGGTGCCGCATATGACCGGCAGCAGGCCCTTCTGCGCGAGCTGTTCGACAAGCCTGCGGTAGCGGGGGAGCATGCCGGCGTGGTGGATGCCGACGCCATTGGCGAGCAGACGCTTGAGGATCTTGCCAAACGCCGTCGTGAATTTTGTGCCGGCGATCGCTTCGGCGATCGCCTTGCGCTGCTCCTTGTTCGAGACGCCTGCGCTCGCGAGCGATTGCGCGGTGTCAAGGGCGGCGTCCTGGGAGAAATGCACGACATAGACGGGCGTCTCGTCCTTCGCGATCGCCAGTTCGACCGTCTTCTCTAGAGGGTGCAGCGTGTATTCGTAGGACAGCGGGACCGGGCGCGGCGCGTCGGCGATGATGTCCACATCCGCGTCGGTCATGCGTTCGAGCTTGTCGGCGATTGCGTTCACATCGCCGAGCGTCGCGCTCATCAGCAGGAACTGCGTCTGCGGCAGCGTGAGCAGCGGGACCTGCCACGCCCAGCCGCGTTCGGGGTCGCCGTAGAAGTGAAACTCGTCCATCGCGACACATCCGATGTCCGCGTGTGTGCCTTCGCGCAACGCCTGATTCGCGAGGATCTCCGCGGTGCAGCAGATGATCGGGGCGTCGGCGTTGATATGGGAATCGCCGGTGACCATGCCGACGTTGTCTCGTCCGAACACCTCGACGAGGTCGAAGAACTTCTCCGAGACGAGGGCCTTGATCGGCGCCGTGTAATAGGAGCGCCTCCCCGTCGACAACGCGGCGAAGTGCATGCCAAGCGCCACGAGCGATTTGCCCGAACCGGTCGGCGTGTTGAGGATCACGTGGTCGCCCGCGAGCAGGTCCATGACCGCCTCCTCCTGATGCGGCCATGGCTCGATGCCTTTGACGTCGTGGACCCATGTGAAGAAACGCTCATAGATCTCGTCATCCGTCAGGGGGTCCATCCCCGGACCCCAGCTCGGCGCGAGCTCGCCGAGCGAACCATACTTCGTGTCATCCGTCATACCGTCCAGTCTAATGCGCGCCCTTGTATCCCCGCAGGGCGGCGTGTCGAACAAATGTTCGAACGATGGGGCGCTAGACTGGTGCGTATGACGGAAGATCTGTTCTCGGCGACCGAGGCCGATGATGAACTCGTGCGACCGCTCGCCGTACGCATGCGCCCGACGACACTCGACGACGTCGTTGGACAACAGCGCGTGCTCGCACCGGGCTCCCCACTGCGCAGGCTCGCCGACCCCGCTTCGCGCGGTTCGCTCACCGCACCCAGCTCGATCATCCTGTTCGGTCCCCCAGGCGTCGGGAAGACGACGCTCGCCTATATCGTCGCACAGCGGTCGGGGCGTGTCTTCGAGGAGCTGTCCGCGGTCACATCCGGCGTCAAGGATGTGCGCGCCGTGCTCTCGCGCGCGCACGAACGGCTCGTATCCGAAGGCAAGGAGACGGTCCTGTTCATCGACGAGGTGCACCGGTTCTCGAAATCGCAACAGGACGCGCTATTGCCCAGTGTCGAGAACAGGGACGTCACGTTCATCGCCGCAACGACCGAGAACCCGAGTTTCTCGGTCATCAAACCACTGCTGAGCCGATCGGTCGTCGTCAAACTCGAACCACTCGAACCCGACGAGCTGAAGACCGTCGTCACACGCGCCGTCGACGACCCACGCGGACTCGACGGCAACGTCACACTCGATCCCACGGCGCTTGACGACATCATCCGCATGGCCGGCGGCGACGCGAGGAAATCGCTCACGATCCTCGAAGCGGCCGCGGGCGCGCTCGACGCGCCCCAGCGCGCCGCGAAACAAGGAGCGGACATGACAAAGCCCGTCATCGACGCCCAAGTCGTCGCGCAGGCCATGGATGTGGCGACCGTACGGTACGACAAAGACGGCGACGACCACTACGACGTCATCTCCGCATTCATCAAATCGATGCGCGGATCGGATCCGGACGCGACGCTGCACTATCTGGCGCGTATGATCCGCGCGGGCGAGGACCCCAGGTTCATCGCACGGCGCATCATGATCGCGGCGGCCGAGGAAGTCGGCATGGCCGCGCCGCAGATCCTGCAGGTGACGGTCGCCGCCGCGCAGGCAGTCGCGATGATCGGCATGCCCGAAGCGCGCATCATCCTGTCCGAAGCCGCGCTCGCCGTGGCGACGGCACCGAAATCCAACGCGAGCTATATGGCGATCAACGACGCGCTCGCGGACGTCGACGCCGGCCTCATCGGGCAGGTGCCGCTGCATCTGCGCAATGCGCCTACGAAACTCATGAAAAGCTGGGGCAACCATGAGGGGTACCAATACGCGCATGACGCGCCAGGTGCGGTCGCTGCGCAGCAGTACATGCCGGACGAATTGGTTGGGCGCGAGTACTATCATCCCAATGACAGGGGGTACGAACACGAACTCGGACCCCGTCTTGACGCCATCCGATCCATCCTCCGCAGCGCCGAGGGCCCGCAGGGTGCGACGCGGCGCGATGGCGAAACCAATAATCACTGATCATCCATCGATCATCGTCCCTGTGCGCCGTGCGGCATGCGACGGGCAGGTGAGGAAGGAGCATGCCCATTTTGAACACGATGCAGACCACGACGAATGACGGAAACGAACACCGGATTCCGCCGGACGCGAACGATGGGGACAGCGAAAGGATTCCGGGGAAACTCATCGGATCCATCGTCGCGGTCGGTTCGCTCGCGTTCATCGGCATCCTCACGGAAACGGTCATGACGGTGCTGTTCCCGCAGCTCATGGATGAATTCGGCGTCGACATGGCGACCGTACAGTGGATCACAACGATCTACCTGTTGTCCGTCGGCGTCACGATGCCGCTTTCCTCGTACCTCAACCGCCGGTTCACGATGAAATCGACGTTCGTCGCGGCGGTCGCGCTCGCGGTGGCCGGTTCCGCGATCATGGTCTTCACCTCGAATTTCGCCGTCATCCTGCTCGCGCGCGTCATCCAGGGTGTCGGCTCGGGCATTGCGACGCCGCTCATGATGAACATCATCCTGCAGCAGTCGCCGCGCTCGAAGGTCGGCAGGCTCATGGGCGTCGGCTCCCTCGTCATCACCGTCGCGCCAGCGATCGGCCCTACGGTCGGTGGCGCGGTCACGAGCGTGCTGCCGTGGCGTAGCATATTCGTGTTCGTCATCCCGGTCGTGCTCATCGTATCGTTGCCGGTTGGACTCGTGTGCATCCAACAGAAACGCGACGTTGAGGAGGCGAAGCTCAATCCGCTGCAGTTCGTCGCGATTGTGCTCGGCCTTGCCGGCCTCATCCTCGCGATCAACCAGACCGGCGTCGCGATAAGCGATGCCGTCGCAGGCAACAGCGCCATGCTGACGGTCGTCGTGGCGGCTGTTGCGTTCGTCGTCGGCATCGGGGCGCTTCTGTTCTTCGGATGGTCGACGAAGCGGTCGTATTCGCCACTCATCCGCCTCGGATGGATGCGCGACCCAGTCGTGCTGTTCCATCTCGCCGCCTATCTGCTCATGCCGATGGTCGGCATCGGATTCGGCTATGTCATCACGAACCTCGCGCAGCTCTCGCTTGGCACGAGCGCGCTCATCGCCGGCCTGCTCGTGCTGCCGGGCGCGCTCATCGGCGCGTTCTTCGCGCCTGTGGGCGGCATGTTCTATGACCGCTACGGCGCCACGCGCCCGATCCTGTCGGCGTTCACGGCGTGCATCGTAGCGCTCGTGCTCATGCTTGGATTCTCGATGCATATGACGCCCGTACTGCTTGCGGGGTTCTACTTCATTTTCGGTGTGGGGTACGCGCTCGGCTATTCGAACATCCTCACTTCGGCGCTCAACGGTGTCTCTCCCGAGTTCTCTCCCGACGGCAACGCCGTGTTCAACACATCGTTGCAGTTCGGTGGCGCCGCAGGTACGACGCTGTTCTCGACCGTGTTCGCGATCGCTCAGGCCGGTGCCGGTGCACAGGGGACGCCGGCATTCGCACATGCGACGACGATTGGTGGATGCTGGACCTTCGCGCTCATGCTGTGCATCGTCGTTGCCGCTTGGTGCTTCCTCTTCGCGGCATTCCGCATGCGTGCACACCGCATGCCCAGCAGCCCTCGTTGATGTCCTGATGTCCCCGTTTCCTTACCGGGCGCATCCGCTTACCGGGCGGTACTGCTTTAACAAGCAGTACCGCCCGGTAAGCGGATGCATCGGACAATATGTGAGATTTATGCCTCCCGTAAGGATGCCATTGGTCTGTAGAGAAGTGCCTCCCGTAGGGAATGCCGCCAGTACGTAGGCGCCCATCCGTAAAAACACGGTCGCGCAGGGACGCTGCCCACTAAGGGTGTGCAACCGGTAACAGAGAGCGCAACCGGGGCGACAGGGGGTGCGGCCCGTAAAAAACATGAACGCACAGGGGATGCTTCCGACAAAATATGCAGCCCGTAACAGAAGGAGCGTGAAGTGCGACCAGTAAGAGGATATGCAGCCCGTAACAGTGGGGGATATGGGATGTGTATGGTGGCTGGGGAAGAGAGGCATCGCGATAGGAAGAATGGAGATACGATACGGGGCGCGGACATGGTGAAGCATTTCGGGGTGCGGTTCCAGCAACCGCACCCCGAAATGCTTGGTGGAGGTGTCACTTCTTTCGTGGCACGTAGATGACCGTGTCTATGAGCTTCCTGTAATGGTCGACGATCTGCTTGCGGCGCGTCTTGAGGCTCGCGGTGATCATGCCGTTGTCCTGCGTGAACTCGTCGGGGAGGATTTCGAATTTGCGGATCGATTCCGCTCGGGAGACACCTTCGTTCGCCTTGTTGACGATGCGTTCGACCTCCGTGTAGACGATCGGGTTCTTCGAGAGCTCTTCGAGCGACGAGGCGGGCGCCGCGCCCTGGGACGTGAGCCACGCGTTCGCATCGTCGAGGTCGAGCGTGATGAGCGCCGCGATGAACGGTTTGCGGTCGCCGATGACAAGGCATTGCGCGACGACGGGCGATGTCATGACGGTCGTCTCCAGCTGGCCTGGGGAGACGTTCTTGCCGCCCGCGGTGATGATGAGGTCCTTCTTGCGGCCCGTAAGCGTGATGAAGCCATCCTCGTCCACATCGCCGAGGTCGCCCGTGTGCAGCCATCCGTCCGTGATCTGCTGTTCCGTCACCTCGGGCTGGTTGTGGTAGCCCATGCATACGCTTTCGCCTTTGAAGCACAGCTCGCCGTCTTGTGCGATGCCGACCGTCGTGCCGCACAGCGGCTGCCCGATCGTGCCGATGCGGTTGTTCTCCGGCAGGCTCACGCTCACCGGTCCGCACGTCTCCGTCATCCCGTATCCCTCGAGCAGCGGCATGCCGATGCCGTTGTAGAAATGCGCAAGGTCCGAGTCCATCGGGGCGCCGCCTGTGATCGCGAAATCGGCGTTCGGGCCGAAGACGGTGCGGATCTTCTTGTAGACGATCTGGTTGTAGAACGCGTGCCGCATCCTCACGGAAGCCGGCATGCGCTCGCCGGACTGTTCGTATCGCGACCATTCCTGCGCCGCCTTCACGCCGCGCAGGAACATGCGCCCCGCGATGCCGGTGCCGGCGCGTTGGGACGCGGCGTTGTAGACCTTCTCGAACACGCGTGGCACGGCGAGCAGCAGTGTCGGTCCGAAGTTCTCGAAATCCTTGATGATCGTCTTCATGTTGCTGCTCAGGCCGAGCGTGAGCGTTCCTGCGAACGCGACGATCGTCATGAACCTTGCGAAGACGTGGGACATCGGCAGGAACAGCAGCAGGCGGCGGTCGGGGATGTTGATCGCGCGTGGCATGTACTGCAGCGCGTGCATGCATTCGGCCGCCATGTTCCTGTGGCTGATCTCGATGCCCTTCGGCGTTCCCGTCGAGCCGGACGTGTAGATGATCGTCGCGAGCACATCGCCGTGCGTGGCTTTGCGCCGCTTTTCGAATTCGCCGTCGCTCACGTGCGCGCCGAACGCGATGATCGCGTTGACGGCGTCCGATGTGATGACATACGTCGCACGCAGCGATGCGACGTCGACATTGATCGATTCGACTTTCTCACGCTGTCCATCGTCCTCGGCGAACGCGAGCACGACGGACGCGTCGTTGAAGACGGTGCGGATCTGCGCGGGGGAGTTCGTTTCGTAGACGGGAACGGTCACGCAACCGATTGACATGATCGCGAGGTCGAGCGCGACCCATTCCCAACGTGTGTGCGCGATGATCGCGATCGATTCGCCCGGGCGTGCGCCCCATCCGATGAGCCCCTTCGCAATCGCGATGACCTTGTCGCGGAACTCGGCGGCTGAGAACGTCTCCCATTGGCCATCGTCGTTCTTGTAGCTGACCATCGAACCGTCGGCGTCGCGTTGCGCGCGCTGCGCGAGGAAATCGAAGAGGTTGATGTCCGGGTCGATCGGCTCGTGCAGTGCCGTCGTGTATTTCTTGACGATCACCGTCGCGTTCGTGACTTCGTCGTCATCGCGCGTGGCGCGCTTCGTGTTGTCTTCGCTCATACGTATACGATTACTCGCGCGCGCATACAAAATGAGGTTCGCTCGTGTGTCCACCCTACGGTTACGTAAGCGTTCGGATATCGGATGGTCGGACGCCCGCGACATGCCGCGATACAAGAAACAGTTCGCTCAGGACGAACAAACTGGTATGATTAATTCATCAGATAAATCTCATAATGACTATTGGGCGCCTCCTTCTGATGGTAGCTGATAATCATGTCCTCGATAGACAGGCTGCAAGAGATAATTTTCCTCTGCGGTCGTATGCCGGATGAAGGAGGTAGGCTTGGTCAGGAGACAGTGTGTTTGCGGCGCTCCGCTGCACGGGCTCGACACGCAGGGCCCCCAGATGTTCGGGTTCATCCCATCCTCATCGCTTGCCCATTACAACTACGACTGCGCATTCGACACCGGTGTCACGCTCCCGGGGGGACGTATCTTCGAACACTGCCTGACGTGTGGCGCGATGGTGCTGTGCGAGTATCCGACGCTGGATGGCTCGCTGCGCGGCGACGACCCGCTCATCACCTATGGTCCGGGGACCGTCTACGAACAGTGCGACATCACGTCCGTCCCTGTGACCTACCGTTCGTTCCGTGCGCTCATGTTGTCGGGCGTGACCGGCGGTGTCATGTACTCGCAGGCGTTCAGGACCAACCTCGCGCAGCTGTTCCAGACGGACGAACACCATATGCCGAGCTGGAAGATCGCGAAGGACGCGATGCTCAACCCGGTCAACAACGCGCTCGACGAATGGTGGTACGCGTCGATCGGACGCAACTTCATCGTCCTCTATGAGGATTCGCAGGTGTTGCACATCGTGAGCGCATGGCACCGCATCCCCGGCACGGCGATCAAGAACTCGGACATCGTGCGCATCAACGGACTCAACAGCGACCCGTTGCGTGTGCACGCACGGGACACGATCGAGATGGCGGCGGAAAGCGAACTCGAGATCCCCGACGAACGCAGAAGCGTCCTCGGCATCGGCAACCACGCGCGCCTGCGGCTCATCGACTCCGGCATCCGCGTCGGACGCATCATGCGCGAGCTCGCGTCATGGTCGAGCGCGGACGCGTTCGCGCGCGGTGTGCGACTGTTCAAGGATGACGCCGTCTCACAGCTGACCGACACCTCGTTCGGCATCCGCCACGCCGTTGTGCGCGATGGCGACACGGACGAACAGGTCGATCTGCTCATGCGCCATGACGTCGTCGCGAAAGTCACATGCACGTGCGCGGCCGCGCAGGCGAAGCACATCTGCGCGCACATCGTCGCGATGGTGCTCGACATCGCACGACGCTACCGTTTCCGCATCGTGCTGCCGAAATCGACGGACGACAACGCCCCACGTACGCTCACGAGAAAGCGTGGTGCACACACGGACGTCGATGAGACGATGTACGGCCATTACGCCGACGCCATCGACGTCATGCACGAACACACGCCCGACGGACCACGCTACGATTGGCTCACCGCGTACATCGAACCGTTCGAGACACCATCAGCGCCGCTCTACCACGTCGAGTTCCTCACCGAAGGCGCGCTCGCGGTGCACAACGTCGGATACTGCGTCTACAACGAAGTTGTCCTGAGTTTCGTCGACCTCGTCATCAACCAGGGAGACAAGGACTACGCGCGCACGTTGCGGCACTATGGGCTTGACAAGGATGTGTCGATTCCGATCCTCAATGTCGATACGCTCGACGCCGCGCTCATCGCCGCGCTCATCACGATGATTGTCTACCGTGAGCGCCGCAACGAGGGCTATCTTGCCGAATGCCTCGAAAACGGCATCATCGTGCGCCTCCTCAAACGCATGCGCGAAGTCGATGGCGACGAAGCCGACCTCATCTGAGACGGACATGTCCCAAATGCCACACGAAACCGAGGCGTCATGTGACGTGCGCCGGCGTGGCCGCCGATGCAAGCCGGAAGGTGAATCGCCGTGCGGGAGACGCGCCACGCGCGTAGCATGAGAGGTATGAACGACACAATCACATACAGGACAATGCGCCGCGACGACTATCCGGCAATCACGCAGATGCTGTGCGACGCATGGCACACCGATCCGACGATGGATCACGACTTGGAGATGAAACTCGCCGAAATCGACCTTGAACATTGCCTCGGGCGTGCGACAAACGCCCAGGTCGCGCTCAAGGACGGCGAAGTCGTCGGCGTCGTGCTCGGGCGCATCGACGCGCAGGAGACACGCAACGGCCTCAACAGCCATCGGACACGCAACATGCGGCTGCTCGCGTCGCTGCTGACATCGTCGCGCGGACGCAAGGCGCTGCTGGATATGAAACGGTATGAGGACACGAACCTCAAGATGATCGCCGAAGCGAAGAAGGACGGCCACGCCTATCAAGGCGAGCTTGTCCTGCTGCTCATCCGTCCCGACATGCGTGGGCAGGGGATCGGCAAGCACCTGTTCGGCTGGATGAACGACCAATTCAAGCAGGCGGGCGTCGAACGCTACTTCCTGTTCACCGACAGTCAATGCGACTACGCGTTCTACGACAACGCGGGGCTCACACGGCGCGCCGAATCGGCCGTGCTCGACAACGAACCGCACACGCCGAAAGAGGAAGCCGAAGTGCACGCCGAAGACGACGTGCTCGACGACCATCTGCACGCGTTCGTCTATGACAACGAGACGTCACCGGCGAACGAAGGCGTCAATCCGCTCGGCCGTGACTGACGGGTGCACGGCGAACGATGACGACGGCACAGACGACGACCGGCGGCGCGCGCGCAGGCGCCGCCGCAGGTGAATACCGGCTTCCTGAAGGGTTCGAACATTGTTCAAAACTCAATCCGGTACGGGAAGCATCATGTGCGCTCGAACGCGTCAGGGCGGTCGTCGCGGTCCTGCACGGCCCCGACGGCTGCCCGTGGGACGGCGAACAGACGAACGAGACACTCCTCAAACCGTTGCTTGAGGAAACCTACGAATACATCGACGCCGTCGAGACCGCGGACCGTGACAACATGCGCGAGGAACTCGGCGACATGCTGCTGCAGTCGGTGTTCCAGGCGCAGATCTGCTCGGAGGACCCGTCCGACCCCTTCGACATCGACGAAGTGTGCGACAGGCTCGTCGACAAACTCATCACAAGGCATCCACGCGTGTTCCGCGCCGACGACGAAGCACAGGGCGAACTCGGCGCGGATGATACGCTCGCGTTGTGGGAGCGGATGAAGCAGCGCGAAAAGCGCAGGGCATCGGTGCTCGACGGCATCTCGAACGCGCAAGGGGCGCTTCCCCGCAGTGCGAAAGTCGTCTCACGCATTCGCAAGTCGGCGAATGCGGACGACCTCGAAACCGCATTCGATGCGCCGAGCGCACTCGTCGACGATTATGCGGACCGGATACTCGAGATCGTGCGCGAGGCACAACGCGCGGGCGTCGACATCGAACGTGACCTGCGCAACCGGTTACGGGAAGTGGAGGCGGCGATTGTCGACATCGAAGGCGGCATCGGTGCGCAAAGTGCCGAGGCTGGCTTACCGGATGCGGGCGTCGCCGGCATGGCGTCGATGGACGAAAGGGAAGACGATGCAGATCAGTAGGCAGGCGTTCAACGCCGCCGTGCACGAGGCGATTGCGGGGTTGCCGCAGAAATTCAAGGACGCGTTGCAGAACATCGCGATCACGACGGCAGACGAACCGAGCAAGGAACAGCTCGCATCGGCGCACGTCGACGACCATGGCGAACTCCTCGGCCTCTACCAAGGTACGCCGATCACGAAACGTGGATTCAGTTTCGCAGGCGAGCTGCCGGATGTCATCACGATCTTCCGCGGACCGCACGAACGCGTCTGCCATACGCATAAGGAACTCATCACGCAGATTCAGAAGACGGTGCTCCACGAGATCGGCCATTATTTCGGCTTCGACGACGCCTACTTGCATTCGCACGGATACTGATCGACGTTTGTCGCGCGCGGATGCGCGGTGTGGTGAATAACGTGTGTATTCGTCCTACCGGTGGCACGTGCGTCCTGATTGCGCATCATGCTGTTGGATGCGTATTGCTACCGGTGGCACGTTGCTCATGCCACCGGTAGCGCATCGGGGAGTGCGGTTTTCAGGAAATCGTCGAACCGAACGGCCACAGTGCGAGCTTCGCCATCTTGAACGACTGGATGCCGAACGGCACGCCGATGATTGTGATGCAGTTGAGGACGCCTGCGACGCAGTAGCCGAGCGCCATCCAGAAACCGATGAGCACAACCCAGATGATATTGACGATAAGCGATCCTGCGCCGCCACCGTAGACGACATGCAACCCGAAAGGTGTGAGTGTGAGCTTCGCCATCTTGAACGCCTGGAGTCCCAACGGGATGCCGACGATTGACATGCACAGCAGCACCCCGACGACGAGCCATGCGAACGCGATCTCCAAACCGCCGAGTATCAACCATAGAATATTGCCGACTAATCTCATGCCACACAGTATACGGGAAGAGCATGCGTATTCGCTGAAAATACTGAGTTTATTTGATTGGTCATGAACTGGATGCCACCATCGCTTACGGGTGGCACATCACTTACGAGAGCCATAATCATCTACGAGTGGCGTTATTGCTTACGGGTGCATCCCTTACGGGCCGCACTACCGCTTATGGATGGGTGACATTATCTCTTACGTACGGGGCACTGCCGCTTACGGGAGGCACCGCGTGCATCTCCGGCGTCGTCGAGGAATGCTGACATACTACAAAGGCGCGCATCGCGCGCGGAACAACGCAGGGGAACCCGCGGCCGAACGCCGCAGGTTGAGAAGATCATCGATCTGACCCTTTGAACCTGTTGGTTAACACCAGTGTAGGGAGACGGATAATGACAACAGAACAGTCACATCATGCAACCGGTATCACATTGACGAACTTGCCACCGTTTGCACGCAGGATGCGCGATGCCGCGGACCTCGTATGGGAGGAAGGTTACCGGCAGCCGTTCATCCGCGAACTCGGCGCGGGCACGTTGCCGACACACAAGTTCGCATTCTACCTCAAACAGGATGAGCTGTATCTCAACGATTACGCGAAAGTGCACGCGCTCGCGCTCACGAAAACGGACGATGCGGACATCATGAAGTTCATGGTCGGCGTGCAGCGTGCGATATTCGACGTCGAGAAGTCACTCCATAACGACTATCTGGCGTCGTATGGCATCACGTCTGAAGACATGCGCCGAGCGAGGCAGTCGGCGTTCGCGCGTGCGTACACGACGCATATGCTTGCCATCGCCTATGGCGGCGACCTGCTCGATGTGCTCGTCGCCGTGCTGCCGTGCGCGTGGGTGTACGCCGATTACGGGCAGCGGCTTGCCGCCGAGTTCGCGGACACACTTGCGGACAATCCGTACAAAAGCTGGATTGACACCTATAAAACCGACGAATTCTGGCAGTCCTCCGTGTGGCTCATCGAGCACATCGAGCAGCTCGCCGCGCATGTCGATGACGCCAAGCGTGACGAATTGGTCGAATTGTTCATCCACGGCGTCGAGAATGAATACATGTTCTGGTCAAGCGCGTATGACGAGCAGATGAGCTGGAAACCGCAGTGGACCGCGCTTGATGCGTCATGATTGTTACGTGATGCATGTGCATCCCGCAAGCTCGACTGTGTGAACAATATGAAGAGGCCGCACCGTTCGATTCCAGGAACGGTGCGACCAATTTATATATGTATCGTGTATGTCTGATCAATAGTCGATATCAAAGGGTTGTTGATTTCATCATATGTCCCATTCCATGCATCAATCAAACAGATACAGATTAGGAACAGGTCATTCACTGATCATTCGCGGACGAGCCGGATGTGTTCGATGTCGTCGCGTTTCGAGACGCGGAAGAGGACGAAACGGTTGCCGATGACCTGAACGACGTCAGCGCCGAGCGCATCGGCGAGGTTCCCGGCGGCCTCGCGCGCATCCATGCCGGAGCCGTCCTGAACCTGACCCTTGATCAGTTCGCGTTTCTCGATTGTCTCGTCTGCCTGCTTGATTGCGGCGTCCGTCAGGTCGTTCTTGCCAATGTAGACGAGGGGCTTGAGCTGGTTCGCCATCGCGCGCAGCTGCTTCGTCTGTTTCTTCGTCAATGCCATGCTATCGGTGTCCTTCTGTGTGCTGTCGATGATGTTCATGCAAGTGCGTAACCGCACCATCGTAACCAATGCATATGATATGCCGACGCGTGTCTTTGGAAGGGTGGTTGATCGGTGTTGCCGCAGAAGCATCCTTCTCCCGCACTGGTTACGGGAGGTAGTGGTTACGGGAGGTAGTGGTTACGGGAGGTAGTGGTTACGGGAGGTAGTGGTTAC
>Dunbar_p2__coassemble_826_pt1 | contig 75331 bp, 69 predicted proteins | sample Dunbar_p2__metabat2_high_PE_041 | metagenome-assembled genome bin Dunbar_p2 | reverse complement strand
GTCCACGAAAGACGAGCACAAGTTCGTCGGCTCGGACGAGATCTGGGAGGAGGCGACGAACACACTCGCCGAGGTCGCCGAGGAATCCGGCCTCGAGCTCGTCGCCGATCCGGGCGGCGCCGCGTTCTACGGACCGAAGATCTCCGTCCAGGCGCGCGACGCGATCGGCCGTACATGGCAGGTGTCGACGATCCAGCTCGACTTCAACCTGCCTGAGCGTTTCCAGCTCGAATACATCGCGCCGGACGGCACCCACCAGCGCCCCGTCATGATCCACCGTGCGCTCTTCGGCTCGATCGAACGCTTCTTCGCGATTTTGCTCGAACACTATGCGGGCGCGTTCCCGGTGTGGATCGCGCCGGTGCAGGCGCTCGGCGTGCCCGTCGCGGACGAGTTCGCGCCGCATCTGCAGCGGTTCATGGAATCCCTTGAGGAGGACATGGTGCGTGTCGAGACCGACCTGTCCGACGACCGCTTCGGCAAGAAGATCCGCAACGCGTCGAAGTCGAAGGTGCCGTTCATCATCATCGCCGGCGAAGAGGATATGAACCACAACGCCGTGAGCTTCCGTTTCCGTGACGGCAGCCAGCTCAACGGCGTGCCGGTCGACGAGGCGAAGGCATGGATCCTCGACGTGATCGCCAAGCGCGTCCAGGTCAACAGCGTCGACGACTTCAGGAAGGCGACCGGACAGGGCGCCGACGTCGAGTTCAACGTCTCGGACACCGAAGCCGAGTAAGGGACACAAACCATAGGGGCCGTGGGCATCGCCGTTCGGGTGTGCCCACGGCCCCGTCGCCTTCATCACCGACCGCTATGCGACGGGCCGCACGTGCTGCACGGCTGTGCGACGGCGCAGCCGTGCCTACGGCGTTTATCGCCGTCTTTGCCTATGCTTCACTATGTCCATAGACCAACAGACTGATATCGGAACACTACTATGCTGGAAAAGCTTCGACCATGGTTCAAGCGGATCATCAACCCCATCGCGAGGGGAATGGTGAGGATGGGCCTGACGGCGAACGCCGTCACCGTGATCGGCGCCGTCGGCACGACGATCGTCGGCATCGCCACCGGCATCACCGGTTGGCTCTTCTGGGGCGCGCTCGTCCTGACACTGCTTGTCATCTTCGACTCCCTCGACGGGTCGGTCGCGAAGCTGACGAACGGTGGCACGCATTTCGGCGCGTTCCTTGATTCGACGCTCGACCGTGTCGCGGACTGGGCCGTGCTGCTCGGCGTCATCATCTACTTCTTCATGCGCAACAGCGCGATGCTGCTCGCCGACAGGCGGTATGACACGATTGCGCTCATCGGCATGGGTGCCGCGATCTATGCGATCATGACATCGTTCGTGACCTCCTACATCCGCGCACGCGCCGAATCGGTCGGCGCCGAGGCGAAAGGCGGCATCGCGACGCGTTCCGACCGGTTGACGATCATCCTCGTCGGCATGGCGATCAACGGCCTGACGCATCAGGATGCATGGCTCATGGCGACGATGTGCGTCCTCGCGTTGCTCGGCACGATCACAATCTTCCAGCGCATCCATGAGGCCCGCGCGTCGATCGAGGCGTCATTGGACGCACCGGCGAAGGCCTGAGCGATGGCCAATGTGATGGCATGGCTCGCGGACCATCCACGGGTGCTTCCCGAACGCATCATCCGCGGCGCTTTCCTCGCCGCCGCGGACATCGCATGGCTGTTCCGGGTCGGATCGGTGCGGCAGCTCGAACGCAACCTGCGCCATGTGCTCGAATGGTCCACCGCCCAAGCAGGGGGCGGCGACGGAGCGCAACCGATCGACCGGAGAACCCTGCGACGTGTCTCCCGCAAAGGCATGCGCTCATATTTCACCTATTTCTGCGAGGCGCTCACCGTCGGCGCAAGCGGCAAAGAGCGGCTGCTGGCCCGCATCCGAGGCGCAGGCGGGGGACTCGAATCCCTCATCAACCTCACGTCACCTGGAACGGGGGATCGCTCCGCGCCGATCGCGATGGGCCATCAGGGCAATTGGGACTACGACGGGTTCTGGGCGCAGTTCGCCGTGGCGCCGGTGACGACCGTCGCCGAACGGCTCGCCGACAAGGCGATGCTCGACACGTTCGTGTCGATTCGCGAGCGCCTCGGCATGCGCATCCTGCTGACCGGGACGCCGCATCTGACCGAACGGCTTGAGGAGGCGCTCGAAGCGCCGCATGTGCTCGTGCCGTTGCTCGCGGACCGCGACCTGAGCCGTCATGGCGAATTCGTCGACGCGTTCGGCTCGACGATACGCGTCGCAAGGGGACCGGCGACACTCGCATATGACACGGGGCTGCCGTTGTATGTCGCCAACACCTACCGTGAGCGCCTCGACGGCGAGCGTAGAAAGCGTGCCGGCACTCCATACGGCTATGTGTGCGAGATCAGTGGACCGCTTGACATCGACGCCTACCGCGGCCTCGAACGCGAGGCGGCAATCCATGCGATCAGCCAGGCGTGGGTCGACGTGTGGGCGCGGGGCATCGCCGCGCATCCCGAGGATTGGCATATGCTGCAGCCGATCTTCGTCGAGGACCTCGATCTGTCGAGGCTCAAGGACGTGCCGCCGGAGCTTGCCGCACGCCTTGCCGGCGACGGTGGCGTGCGGCGGTGATGGCCGTGCCGCGCTACCCAACCATGCATGAAGTCCATTCGGTCGGCAAGAATGCTCTGTATGTCTTCGCAGGAACCAGCACCGACCGCCGCCCATGCGGATGGCCGCCCATTGCGGGTCGGCATCGTCTGCCCGTATTCGTTCGAGACGCCCGGCGGTGTGCAGAACCACATCCGTGACTTCTCCGAGGCGCTCATGCGCCGCGGCCACTGCGTGTCCGTGTTCGCGCCGGGGCGCCGCACGAAGGACATGCCGTTGTGGGTGCAGACGAACGGGTCGTCGTTCGCGATTCCCTACAACGGCTCGTGGGCGCATTTGAGCTATTTCCTCGCGGCTGGCCTGCAGACGAGGCGCTGGGTGCGCCAAGGTCAGTTCGACATCGTGCATCTGCATGAGCCGGAGGCGCCGTCCGTGAGCCATAAGCCGCTCGTCATGCGTGGCGCGCCGCCGATGGTCGCGACGTTCCATGCGAGCATCGAACCGTATCCGAAGGCGCTGCACATCTTCGAACGGTACTTGCGCTCGTATCTGACGCCACTGAGCGACGCGATCTTCGTATCCCCGGCCGCCCAACGCACCGCGGACCATTATCTGCCGACAGCGATCGACCGCCATGTCATCCCGAACGGCATCGACCGCCGCGCCTATGTACGCGCGGAGCGCAACAACCAGTGGACGGGCACCCCCGAACGGCCGACGGTCGGGTTCCTCGGCCGTCTCGGAGAGGAGCGCAAAGGGTTCCCGGTCTTCGTAGAGGCCGCCGCGCGCGTGCTCGACAGGTATCCGGGGGCGCGCTTCCTCGTCGTCGGCGACGGCCGTAAGGAAGCCGAGAAGATGATCCTCGAACGCGATGGGGGAGAACGGCTGCTCGATCATTTCGAGTTCCTTGGACGTGTGGATGACGATGACAAGGCGAGGTTCTACAGGTCGCTTGACGTCTATGTGGCGCCGCAGACGGGAGGCGAGAGCTTCGGCATCGTGCTCGCCGAGGCGATGGCGGCCGGCTGTCCGGTCGTCGCGTCCGACCTGCCGGCGTTTGTCGATGTGACCGAGCAAGGTCATGACGCCGCGTTGTTCGCGAACAAGGACGGCGCCGATTGCGCCGAACGCATATGCGCGTTGCTCGCCGATCCACGCGAGCGCGCACGGCTTGCCGATGCGGGGCTCGAACGCTCGAAGGACTTCGATTGGGAGCGTGTCGTCGACGAAGTGCTCGCCGTCTACCGCCGGGCCTTGTCGTAGAAGCGCATTAGAATCATCACGTTTCGAAAATATCCATCACCTGTCTAGGAGCATTATGTCAGGGCATTCCAAGTGGGCGACCACCAAGCACAAGAAGGCCGCGATCGACGCCAAGCGCGGCAAGCTGTTCGCCAAGCTCATCAAGAACATCGAAATCGCCGCCCGTCAGGGAGGTGGCGACCCCGACGGCAATCCTGCGCTCTATGACGCCATCTACAAGGCCAAGAAGGCCTCGATGCCGGCGGACAACATCAAGCGCGCCGTCAAGCGCGGCTCCGGTGAGGAGGCCGGTGGCGCCAACTATGAGGACATCGTGTACGAGGGCTACGCACCGGCCGGTGTCGGCCTCATCATCGAATGCCTCACCGACAACCGCAACCGTGCGGCCGCCGAAGTGCGTTCGACGCTCGGCAAGGGCGGCGGATCGCTCGCGACGACCGGTTCGGTGAGCTTCAACTTCGAACGCAAGGGCGCGATCGTCGTCCCCGCGGAAGGCGTGGATTTCGACGACCTGTTCGAGAAGGCCGCTGAGGCCGGCGCCGAGGACGTCACCGATGACGGCGAGACCTACACCGTCATCACCGACCCGTCCGATATGACCGCCGTCCGCCAGGCGCTTCAGGACGCGGGCATCGACTACGATTCCGCCGACCTTGTCATGATGCCGAAGAACGAGGTCGAACTGTCGCTCGACGACGCCCGCAAGGTCGCCCGTCTCATCGACAACCTCGACGACCTCGACGATGTGCAGAACATCTACAGCAACTGGACGGCCTCCGATGAGGTCATGGAACAGCTTGACGAGGAGTAATCCCCGTTGATCATCCTTGGAGTCGACCCCGGACTGACACGGTGCGGAGTCGGCGTGATCGAAGCCGGCGCGCCCCGCCGGCTTTCGTTTATCCACGTCGATGTCGTCCGTTCCGACCCACATATGTCCCAGGACCTGCGTCTGCTGACGATTTACAACGGCATCGCCGCGAAACTCGACGAGTTCGCACCGGACACCGTCTCGATCGAACGTGTATTCGCGCAGGAGAACCGCAACACCGTGCTCGGCACGGCGCAGGCGGCCGGCGTCGCGATGCTCGCCGCAGCGCAACGGCGGATTCCCGTCGCGCTGCATACGCCGACCGAATCGAAGCTCGCGATCACCGGCAACGGCAAGGCGCAGAAGATCCAGATGGAACGCATGGTCGCTCGTCTGCTCAACCTCAATGCGCTGCCGACGCCCGCCGACGCCGCCGACGCCCTCGCGATCGCGATATGCCACGCGCTGCGCCCCGCAGGGGCGCTTGAAGGCGGCGAACGCGAACAGCATCTGACGAAGGCGCAACGCCAATGGGCGCAGGCGGCGCAGCACGCCTCACACGGCCGCGGCGTCCGCAGAGGCATGTAAACTATCGAACACTTGTTCGAATACGGACGTATCGGAGGTATCGCATGATCGGCATGCTCAGCGGCACCGTCGCGGCGGTCGACGCGGCGAGCGCGCTCATCGACGTCAACGGCGTGGGATTCGAGGTGCGGATGCCGAGCGCCGACCTCGCCACCCTGCACGTCGGCGCGTCCGTCACCGTCATGACGTCGATGAGCGTCGCGCAGGACGCCATCACCTTGTTCGGGTTCTTGTCATCAGGCGCGAAACGCATGTTCCTGCAATTGCAGAAGGTCAGCGGCATAGGCCCGAAGGTCGCATTGTCGCTGCTGAGTACATTGCCGAGCGACGCGCTCATCCAGGCGATCCATGACGAGGACGCCGCGGCGCTTGCCAAGGCGCCTGGACTCGGCAAAAAGGGCGCGCAGAAGATCATCCTCGAACTCAAGGGGTCGATCGACCTGTCCGGCGTGGAACCGGCCGGAGAGGGTACGACGCAGCACGCCCCGGAGGACACCGGCATGCTGCGTGTCGTCGAAGGGCTCATCTCCCTTGGCTGGAAGCAGCAGGAGGCGCAGCAGGCCGTCGACGCCGTCATCGAGGACGAAGGCATCCCGACGCCGCTCTCCGACGAGGACGTGTCGACCGTGCTCCGGCGCGCATTGGCATCGATGGACAGGGGAAGGTGAGGTGAGCGATGGCCGCCGATGATTTCGACGTCTTCAACGCGGACAACAGCAACGCGAACGAGGCATCGCTGCGTATGGTGTCTGCGAACGCCGTCGGCAACGAGCCGGTGAGCGACGAGGAACTGCGTCCGCATATCCTCGGAGGCTTCATCGGCCAGCCGCGCCTCAAGGCGCAGCTGCAGCTGTTCCTAGACGCCGCACGCAAACGCGACGTACCGCCCGACCATATCCTGCTCGCAGGCCCTCCAGGGCTTGGCAAGACGACATTGGCGATGATCGTCGCGAACGAACTCGGTGTGCCGATCCGTGTCACATCAGGCCCCGCGATCCAGCATGCCGGCGACCTCGCGTCGATCCTCAGCTCACTCGATGCCGGCGAGGTGCTCTTCATCGACGAGATCCACCGCCTGCCGCGCGCCGCGGAGGAGCTGCTCTACATCGCGATGGAGGACTTCCGCGTCGACGTCATGGTCGGCAAAGGCCCCGGCGCGTCCTCGATCCCGTTGACGCTGCCGAGGTTCACCGTCATCGGCGCGACGACGCGCGAAGGCATGCTGCCGTCGCCGTTGCGGGCCCGTTTCGGCTTCACCGCACATCTCGACTTCTATCCGACAGGTGAGCTCGAGAAACTCATCGAGCGCTCGTCGGGTGTGCTCGGGATCGACCTCGCCGAAGGCGCTGCGCACCAGCTCGCGCGCCGCTCACGTGGCACGCCGCGCATTGCGAACCGCCTACTGCGCCGTGTACGCGACTGGGCTATCGTCCATGACCTTGACATCGTGGAACCAGAAGACGTCAAAGAGGCGCTTGCGCTCTACCAAATCGACACGGAAGGGCTCGACCGGCTCGACATCGCCGTCCTCAACGCGATCATCCGCAACTTCAACGGCGGCCCCGTCGGCCTCAACAACCTGTCGGCGATGGTCGGCGAGGAGGCGGAGACCGTCGAGACGGTATGCGAGCCGTATCTCGTGCGCGAGGGCTTCATGATGCGCACGCCGAAAGGGCGCGTCGCCACGGCGAAGGCATGGGAGCATCTGGGCCTGACACCGCCGGATGGCGACCCTTCCGATGTCAGCAAGCTATTCTAGACTGAAGCCTTCGTACACTGATTGTTCAATCGATTCCCGGTTGTCCCTCGTCGTTAAGGAGCCCTGCCATGAGCATGGATTACATCTTCCTCATCGTTCTTCTCGTCGCCATGATCGCCATGATGGTGTTCCAGACGCGCAAGGCGAAGAAGCAGCAGGCGGAACGCCAGAGCTTCTGGAAGAACCTCGACGCCGGCACCGAGGTGATCACGATCGGCGGCGTCATCGGCAAGGTCGTCGAAGTCGACGAGGAATACGACGAGATCGTCATCGATTCCGAAGGCAGCCTCCTGCGCTTCTCGTCGAAGGCGATCAGCCGCGAATACGTCCGTCCGGCATACGTCTCCGATGACGACGTCGACGAGAACGGCAACCCGATCGTCAAGGACGACGAGAACGAACCGGAGCAGATCACGACGAGCGAGACGACGATCGAAGAGACATCCACGGACGACAAGACGGATGCCTCGAAGTCCCCATACGACGAAGACTGATGTCGACAGGCACGAAAGCAGGGGAGAACCGCCGATCATGACCTCCACGGACATCACGCTCACCGACCCGACGGCCTTGGACGCGAAGGACGCCGACTACCTCATCTCACTCATGCGCGCGATACCGGACTTCCCGAAGGAAGGCATCCTGTTCCGCGACATCATGCCCGTCTTCGCCGATGCGCGTGGCATGGCGATTCTCATGGACGCGCTCGTCTCGAACCTGTCGATCCCGAATGATGATTTCGACGCGATTGCGGGGCTCGAAGCACGCGGTTTCCTGTTCGGCCCCATCCTCGCCGAACGTCTCGGCAAAGGCTTCATCGCCGTACGCAAGGCGGGCAAGCTGCCGCCGCCGACGGCGAAACAGAGCTATGCGCTCGAATACGGCGAAGCCACGATCGAGATAGAGAGGAACGCGATCCGGGAGGGCGAACGCATCCTCATCGTCGACGACCTCATTGCGACGGGCGGATCGGCCGGCGCTGCCCGCGATTTGGTCATTTCATGCGGTGGCGTCGTCGCCGGTTTTAGTTTTATCGTGGAGCTCGCGGGCCTTGACGGCATCCAGTCGCTTGGCGATTACCCGGCGAGTTCCCTGCTGACGATGCCCGCCTGAGCGTCGCCGCACACGACCGCCCATCTCACAGAGGAATCATGGATCTATACGAATACCAAGCACGTCAGTTGCTTGACGAACAAGGCATCGACACACCGCGCGCGATCTTCGTCGAGCGCGTCGAGGATGTCCCGCAGGCGGCGGAGACGATCGGATATCCCGTCGTCGTCAAGGCACAGGTCAAGATCGGGCACCGCGGGCAGGCGGGCGGCGTCAAGCTCGCCCATGACCGTGACGAGGCCGTCAGGGCAGCCGAGCAGATCCTCCCGATGACGATTCACGGACATAAGGTCCGTGGCGTGCTCATCGCCGAAGCGAAATCGATCCTGCACGAATACTATGTGTCGATCTCCGTCGACCGCACCTCACGTGACTTCGACGTGCTCGCGACCGCGAACGGCGGTACCGAGGTCGAGCAGATCGCCAAGGAGCAGCCCGAATCGGTCAAGCGCCTGCACATCAGCGCGCTCGAGGACTTCGACGAGGCGGCCGCGAAGGCGATGGCGGCAAGCATCGGCTTCTACCATGCCGATGTCGACCAGGCCGCCCATATCCTGCTCAAGATGTGGGAATGCTTCCGTGACAACGACGCGACACTCGTCGAGATCAACCCGCTCGCCAAAATCGGCGACCCGGACGATGAATCGACGAAGCGGCTGTGCGCACTCGATGCGAAGATCTCGCTCGATGGCAACGCCGCGTTCCGCCACGACGGATGGACGCGTTTCGATGACTCTGCGACGGCCGACCCCTACGAGCGCCAAGCGGCCGAGCATGGGCTGCACTATGTGCATCTGCAAGGACAGGTCGGCGTCATCGGCAACGGCGCGGGACTTGTCATGAGCTCGCTCGACGCCGTGTCCTTCGCGGGCGAGGAACAGGGGACCGGCATCAAGCCGGCGAACTTCCTCGACATCGGCGGCGGCGCATCCGCCGAGACGATGTGCCAAAGCCTCGAAATCGTCCTGTCCGACCCTGAGGTCGCCTCGGTGCTCATCAACGTCTACGGCGGCATCACGTCGTGCGAGCAGGTCGCGCTCGGCATCATCGAAGCCGTCGAACGGCTCAACGTCACGAAACCGATGGTCGTGCGCTTCGATGGCAACGCCGCGGCCGAAGGGCTGGCGATCCTCGCCGACGCGGACATCGCGAACATCCATGTCGCGGCCACGATGGAGGCGGCCGCATCCGAGGCGGCCCATCTCGCCGCACAGGCGAAGGAGGAGACCAAATGACCGTCTTCATCGAAGATGACGCCCCGGTCATTGTCCAGGGCATGACAGGGCATCAGGGCATGACGCACACCGCACGCATGCTCAAGGCCGGCACGAACATCGTCGGCGGTGTCAACCCACGCAAGGCCGGCACGACGATCGCGTTCGAAAACGCCGCGGGTGACATGGTCGACATCCCCGTGTTCGCGACATGCGACGAGGCGAAGGCCGCTACGGGTGCGAAAGCGAGCGTCGTGTTCGTTCCGCCGCGTTTCGCGAAGGTCGCCGTCGTCGAAGCCGTCAACGCGCATATCGATGTTGTCGTCGTCATCACCGAGGGCATCCCGGTCGCGGACAGCGCCTATTTCGTCGAACTCGCGCTCCAGCAAGGCGTACGCATCGTCGGACCGAACTGCCCGGGACTCATGACCTTGCCGTCAACTGAAACGTCGAACGGCGTCAATCTCGGCATCATCCCCGATGGCATCGTCGGCCGCGGGCCGCTTGGGCTTGTCTCGAAATCCGGCACGCTCACCTACCAGCTCATGGGCGAATTGTCCGACATCGGCTTCACCGCTTGCCTCGGTGCCGGCGGAGACCCGATTGTCGGCACGACGCTCCTCGAAGCGCTCAAGGCCTTCGAGGCCGATCCGGACACCAAGGCCGTCATGATGATCGGCGAAATCGGCGGAAGTGCCGAACAGGACGCCGCACAATGGGCGAGCGAGCATATGACGAAACCGGTCGTCGCCTACATCGCAGGCTTCACGGCCCCCGAAGGCAAGCAAATGGGCCATGCCGGCGCAATCGTCTCCGGCGGCAAAGGCACCGCGCAGGACAAGAAGGAAGCGCTCGAAGCCGTCGGCATCCGCGTGGGCAAGACACCCGCGCAGGCCGCGCAGTACATGCGTGAGGCGTTGGCAACGCTCGGATGAACAAGAAGCTCATCCCTTGGTTGCGGGGCATCGCCACATCCTTGATCGTGATGCTCGTCTACGCCGTGCCGCTCGGCTTCCTCATGGCGCTCGTGCTCCTCGTCATCGCGATGGAGGAGGGCGGAGCCACGATGTCGTCGTTCACGGTACCGCTCACCCAAGCGATTGTGCTGCTGTCCCAAGGCGTCGGCTTCCATGCGGGACCGATCGTCGTCACGGTCGTGCCGCTTCTGCTCACGTTCCTGCTCATCGCGCTCATCCGCACCGTCTTCCATAGGATGGGCGCCGATCCGCGCGGTTACGTCACCGGTCTGATCACATGGCTTGTCCTCGACGGCCTGCTCGAGCGCAACCTGACCGTCGCCCTCAGTGATTCGACATTCGCTGTGCTTGGCAAAGGCGCGCTCGTGTTCACGCTTGGTTTCCTATGGGCATATGTGCATGAAGCGGACCGTCTAGCCCCGCTGCTTGGCTATATCCGCGCGCATGTGTCGCAACCGATCCTCCACGTCATCGCCGTCGGAGTCCGTCTTGGGCTGCTCATCGTCGGCATCGTCCTGCTGTTCGGGTTCGGCACCGTCATCGCATGGATCGTGCTCGGCCACCACGCCGTCGGCTCGGCCTTCGACGCGATGCATATCCAGACCGGCTCACGCATCCTCATATGCGTCATGGCGGCCGCATGGCTGCCCAATCTCATGCTGTGGGCGTCCGCGTGGCTCTTCGGTGCCGGGTTCTCGATCGGCGACCTCGCGACCTATACGCTCGGCGAAGGCTCGGCTGCACGGTTGCCTGATTTCCCGATATTCCATCTGTTCCCACAGCCGGTCGCCGATCCGACGATCCGCATGTGCATGACACTCATCCCGCTCGCGATCGGCTGCATCCTCGGCCTGCTCGTACTCACCGCGAAGCGTGGGTTCGGCTTGAGGCCATTCGGCAAGAACGTGGGGGAGGACCCGCACACGGTGATCCTCGCCTACGCCTATCCGGTGGGCGCGTTCTGCATCACGTCGATCGTCGTCTCGCTCATGTGCACCGTGCTCTACGCGCTTTCGAACGGCGCGCTTGGCACGAAGCACCTCGCCTCGGCCGGCGTCGACGTCCGTTTCGCCACCAACGTCACGGCACGGCCGTGCGCGTTGGGACTGTTCCTGGTCTGGGGCATCATGCTGCTCCTGACCGCCATCGTCCTTGTCGTCCGCATGTGCGTCGCGCGCCACAGCGCCACGGTTGCCGACGGCGCGACACGCACCACCGGCGAAGCCGGCGGCGCCACACCACAGACCGTCACCTCGCATGAGGGGACCGGCAGGGACGCATCCCCAGAGAAGAAGCCGTTCGCCGCACGAGTGGTGAACTCAACCCCGCAACCAAAAGGAGAAGCAAGGTGACGACAACGAAACGACCGCTACGACGGGCATTGGTATCGGTCTTCCATAAGGATGGCATCGAAGTCCTCGCCAAGGCGTTCATCGCCGCAGGCACGGAAGTCGTGTCGACCGGCTCCACCGCGATGAAGCTCGCCGAACTTGGCGTGCACGTCACAGAGGTGTCCGAGGTCACCGGGTTCCCGGAGTGCCTCGACGGCCGTGTCAAGACACTCGACCCGCATATCCACGCCGGCATCCTCGCCGACATGACGAACGAGGACCACGCGCGCCAGCTTGAGGGGTTCGGCATCAAGCCGTTCGACCTCGTCATCGTCAATCTGTACCCATTCGCCGACACGGTCCGTTCGGGCGCGTCCGAAGCCGACGTCATCGAGAAGATCGACATCGGCGGCCCGTCAATGGTCCGCGGTGCCGCGAAGAACAGTGCGACCGTTGCGATCGTCACCGATCCGGACGATTACGCGCTCGTCGCCTCCCGCATCGAGGACGGCACCGGCTTCTCGCTTGAGGAGCGCCGCTGGCTCGCCGGCAAGGCCTTCGCGCATACCGCCGCATATGACGCGACGATCAACGAATGGACGGCCGCACACTGGCCGAAGCCGGCATCGATCGACGATACCCCGGCGGACATCGACCCCGTCGAGGAAGCCAAGCTCGCGAAGTTCCCCGCGACGTTCACGAGGACCTGGAACCGCGCACATGTGCTGCGGTACGGCGAGAACCCGCACCAGGACGCCGCGCTCTACGTCGACCCGCTCAACATGCGTGGCTTCGCCGATGCCGAGCAGCTCGGCGGCAAGCCGATGAGCTACAACAACTATGTCGACGCCGACGCCGCATGGCGTGCCGTGTGGGATTTCGCCCCGCAGATCGCCGTCGCCGTCGTCAAGCACAACAACCCCTGCGGCCTCGCCGTCGGCGCGACCGCGGCCGAAGCGCATAAGAAGGCGCATGCGTGCGACCCGATGAGCGCCTACGGCGGCGTCATCGCGACGAACGCGACCGTCACGCTCGAGATGGCGCAAAGCGTCCGTCCGATCTTCACCGAGGTCATCGTCGCGCCGGATTACGAACCGGAGGCGCTTGAACTGCTGCAGACGAAGAAGAAGAACCTGCGCATCCTCAAGGTCGCGGAACCACCGAAGTCGAAGCAGCAGTTCCGCCAAATCGACGGCGGCCTGCTCGTGCAGTCGACCGACCTCATCGACGCCCCCGGCGACTCGCCGGATGCGTGGAAGCTCGTAGCGGGCGAAGCGGCCGACGCCGCGACGCTCAAGGACCTCGAATTCGCATGGCGTGCGGTGCGCTGCGTCAAGTCGAACGCAATCCTCATCGCCGACAACATGGCGACCGTCGGCATCGGCATGGGACAGGTCAACCGTGTCGACTCCGCGAACCTCGCCGTCGAACGTGCGAACACGCTTGATGACGGCCGCAACCGCACGAACGGTGCCGTGGCCGCTTCCGACGCGTTCTTCCCGTTCGCCGATGGTGCGCAGATCCTCATCGACGCCGGTGTCAAGGCGATCGTGCAGCCTGGCGGCTCGATCCGCGACGAAGAGGTCTTCGAGGCGGCGCGCAACGCGAACGTGACGATGTACGTCACGGGCACGCGCCACTTCTTCCACTGATCGGCCGGACACAGACCGACCACAACACCGATAAATGCAAGCGGGCCCTGTGCCTGTCCCGGGAATCGATTCCCGGGACAGGCACAGGGCCCGCTTGCACCATCCAGTCCGGATGGGCTGCTCGGACGGCGTGCACATGCCACGCACGGATGAGACAGAGGTAGGATGGTGGACGGTATCCACCGCACATGTCAAGGAGCCCACGATGCACACACATCATCCCTACGTCTCGGAACGCCATGAGGGCAAACCATGGTTCGAATGGTGCGTCGCCGGCCTTGTCGTCATCGCCACCGTCGCCGCGGCAATGGGGGAGCCGATGGTCGCCACGGCGATTGTGTCCGTAACGGCCATCGGCTCCGGTGTCGTGCGGCTCGTCTGCCGGGAACGCAGTCCCTGGAAAATCAGATCGGTCGCGTTCGATGCCGTATGCGGCATCGGTTTCGGCGTCGTCCTAGCGCTGCTGTACTTCGCCATCCGTTTCATCCACTGACGTCGTCACGGTCGTGGTCTCCGTCGTCATGTGCGTATCGGGGGCGTCGTGGTAGTCTGCGCCGTGCTGGTTCGAGAAGACGTCGACGGTGGGGTCGAGCTGATCGGTCGTGACGTCGACGGTCGCCTCGATGCCATCTTCGTTGTGGTCGGCTTCGTCCCCCTGCGCCATCGCGGCCTCGGCGGCGTCGACGTCCATCTCGTCACCGTTGTTCTCGCGCGAATGTGCAAGCTGGGCGATGATCATGACGAGCGCGACGATCGCCGCGGCGAGGATCGCGGTCACCCAGAACACCCACAGCTGCGAGAGCGGGTTGACCGTCTGCGCATTGGCGCCGTCATGCGACGCGAAGATCGCGATGCCCGTCGCACGGACCGGGTTGACCGACGCGCCGGTGATCGGGAGCGCCATCGCGGCGGCCGCGGCATAGGCGACGCCCATCGTGAGCGTCGCGGAACGCGTCGCATGGCCGTTCTTCTTGAGCGTCATCATCGCGGCGGCGACGACGATGACCGAGGCGAGCAGCTCGACGATGATCGCCATCGTGACGCTGTAGCTCAGGCCGTACTGGCTCATGTTCGAATAGCTCAGGCTGTTCACGTCGTATCCGTTGATCGCCATCATCGTCCACTGCGACTTCTGCACGGTCTGCGAACTCGGGATCATGAACGAGAAGACCGCACCGGCGACGAGGCCGCCAAGCACCTGCGCGATGATCATGAAGACGCCGTCGAGCACACGGACCTTCGACGTGAGCATCGCCGCGACGGTCACGGCCGGATTGAACTGGGCGCCCGAGATGCGCGCGAAGATCGCCGTCATCGCGGCGTACACGACACCCGTGGCGACAACGAGGAACGCAAGGTTGTACCCATAGAACACGACGCCGAACGAGCTCGCCATGTAGATCGCGAAGCAGATGAGCAGGCTGCCGGTGAACTCGGCGCCGAGGCGTGCCCAAATGCTGTGTCCGTCATTGTGCGCGGAGGCGTCCTCGTGGACGTCGACCGTGGAATCGTTGTCAACAGCAGTCATAGAATTAGTCCTTTGATGTACGTGAGGACATCGTGAAAACGGTGTCCACGCCGCCGTTGTTCGGCGGCCACGCTGTACAATACTAGACAGTGGTCCTGCCAGGTCGCCTGTACGCGGGCGGGGCCATCATTCATGCAACCACCGGCCACGTTGGGAGAACGATGCCACACGCATACAGTCAAGCAAGAAAAGCACACACCGAGGAACACGACGGGATCCGCCTGCAGAAGCTGCTCGCACAAGCCGGATTCGGTTCGCGGCGCAAATGCGAGGAAATGATCACAGACGGCCGTGTCGAAGTGGACGGCGAACTCGTCACCGAGCTCGGCACAAGGGTCGACCCGAAGACGCAGCAGATCCGCGTCGACGGGTCGCGCGTGCGCCTCAATCCGAGGCACGTGACGCTCGCGCTCAACAAACCGAAGAAAGTGCTCAGCGCGATGGAGGATCCGAGGGGACGCTACACGCTGCGCGACATCGTCGGCGACAAATACGAGCGCATCTTCCATATGGGACGTCTCGACTACGATTCCGAGGGACTCATCCTCATGACGAACGACGGCGAGCTCAGCCAGCACGTCATGCATCCGAAATACGAGGTCGAAAAGACCTACATCGCGACACTCGAAGGGCGCATGAGCGGCAACGTCTGCAGACGCCTCGTGCGTACCGGCGTGCAGCTTGACGACGGTTGGATCAAGCTCGACCATTGCTCGATCATCGACCAGAGCCGTGAGCAGACAATCGTCAAGGTCACGCTCCATTCGGGCAAGAACCGCATCGTGCGCCGCATATTCGGCGCGATCGGGTTCCCCGTCAAACGCCTCGTGCGCACGCAGATCGGCCCCATCAAGCTCGGCGACCTCAAGCCAGGCTCATACCGTGTGCTCTCGTCGACCGAGGTCCGTTCGCTCTCGAAGGAGGTGGGCCTGTGATCCGCGTCGCCATCGACGGCCCCGCAGGCGTCGGCAAATCCTCGACGTCCAAGGCGCTTGCGAAATACTATGGGTTCGCTTACCTCGACACGGGCGCGATGTACCGCGCCGCGACGTGGTGGGTGCTCGAACAGGGCGTCGACCTCGACGCGGACGACCTCGACGAACGCGTCATCACGGAGACCGTCGCCGCACTGTTCACCGAGGACCACTTCGACATCAGCGTCGATCCGGACGCGCCGAACGACGCGCGTGTGTTCTGCGACGGTCGCAACATCAGCGCGGACATCCGTTCGAGCGACATCAGCGCACACGTCTCGATCGTCTCGTCGATCATCCCGGTGCGCCACATCCTCATCGCCGCGCAACGCGCATACATTGCCGCCGAAGGCGTCGACGACGGATACTCCGAAGGGCGCGGCATCGTCGCGGAAGGGCGAGACATCACCGACGTCGTCGCCCCCGACGCCGAAGTGCGTGTGCTGCTCACGGCGCGCGACGACGTGCGCCAGGCGCGCCGCGCGCATCAGGCGAGCAACGGCACCGCGGGCGCGGAGGACGTCGCCGCACGCGACGCCGCGGACGCGAAGGTCACGAATTTCATGACCGCGGCGGACGGCGTGACGACGATCGACAACTCCGACCTCGATTTCGAGGAGACGCTCGACGCGCTCATCGGACTCGTCGACGATGCGATCGAGGAACAGGAATACGCCGCATACGCGTCGAACCTCGAAGGCTACGAACTTGACGAAGGCGACGCGTCGCTCATCGACGGCTCCGCGTTCACGTCGGGCGAGCAGACGTCGGCGAGCAAGGAAGTCGGCGTCCTCGCGATCATCGGACGGCCGAACGTCGGCAAATCGACACTCGTCAACCGTGTGCTCGGACGTCGTGCGGCCGTCGTCGAGGACACACCGGGCGTCACACGTGACCGTGTCAGCTACGACGCGGAATGGGCGGGCGTCGATTTCAAACTCGTCGACACCGGCGGATGGGAGGCGGACGTCGAAGGCATCGATTCGGCGATCGCATCGCAGGCGCAGATCGCCGTCGAACTGGCGGACGCCGTCGTGTTCGTCGTCGACGGGCAGACCGGGCTGACACAGACCGACGAACGCATCGTCAGGATGCTGCGCTCCGCTGGCAAACCGGTCGTCGTCGCCGTCAACAAGATCGACGACCAGATGAGCGAATACATGGCCGCCGAATTTTGGAAGCTTGGCCTTGGCGAACCGTATCCGATTTCGGCGATGCACGGCAGGGGAGTAGGAGACCTGCTCGATGCCGCGCTCGACGCGCTCAGGAACGCGGAGCGCACGTCCGGCTTCCTCACACCCTCGCATCTGCGGCGCGTCGCGCTCGTCGGCAAACCGAACGTCGGCAAGTCGTCATTGCTCAACCAACTCGCGCACGAGGAACGTTCGGTCGTCAACGACCTTGCGGGCACGACGCGCGACCCGGTCGACGAAATCGTCACGATCGACGGCGAGGACTACCTCTTCATCGACACGGCCGGCATCAAACGCAGGCAGCACAAGCTGTCGGGTGCCGAATACTATTCGTCGCTGCGCACGCAGGCCGCGATCGAACGCGCCGAGCTTGCGCTCGTTCTCTTCGACGCGTCGGTGCCGATCTCCGACCAGGACCTCAAGGTCATGAGCTCCGCCGTCGACGCCGGGCGCGCGGTCGTGCTCGTGTTCAACAAATGGGACCTCATGGACGAGTTCGACCGCCAGCGCATGGAGCGGTTGTGGAAGACCGAGTTCGACCGTGTGACATGGGCGCAGCGCGTCAACCTGTCCGCGAAGACCGGCTGGCATACGAACCGCCTGTCGCGCGCGATGACACAGGCGCTCGAATCGTGGGACAAGCGCATTCCGACAGGAAAGCTCAACGCGTTCCTCGGCAAGATCCAGGCCGCGCACCCGCATCCGCTGCGCGGAGGCAAGCAGCCGCGCATCCTCTTCGCGACGCAGGCCTCGAGCCGGCCGCCGCGCTTCGTCGTCTTCGCGACGGGCTTCCTCGAGCACGGCTACCGCCGTTTCCTCGAGCGGCAATTGCGCGAGGAGTTCGGATTCGAGGGATCGCCGATCCAGATCTCCGTCAACATCCGCGAGAAGAAACGCCGCAAGTGACACGCCGGAAGAATGGGAAAGCCCGGAACCTTCAAGGTTCCGGGCTTTCCCATATGGTCGGACCAGCGGGATTTGAACCCGCGACCCCTTGACCCCCAGTCAAGTGCGCTACCAAACTGCGCTATGGTCCGAACGGTGCGTGTCGCACCGAGAGGTCAATCTAGCACAACCTGCGCGACAATGCCAAATCGTCCGCGTGGCTACGCCGTACGGAAACCAGCGCCATCGGATGGGACACTCGGCGTCCGATGCCGTATAATGCAACGAATCGTCATGTTTTCCAAGGAAAACAGCGGGAAAATCGAATAATGAACATATATAATGCAGACGGTACAGCATCCAATTAGACAGATACAAGGTTGAGTCGCTACACTGTTACACGGCAAAACGCACAGCGGCGCCTGTGCACAACCGGAAAGGGATTGGTCACGACGATGGTTGACGTTTTCGAAGACTCAGCGGAGAAGATGCGCGCGCATGGCATGAGTGACACCGCGATCGCCCAATTCGGGCATCTGTACGACGTGTGGGTCAACGAGGAGAACACAAGCTACATCCGTGAGGCAGACGTCGAACCGATAACCGACATCCCGAGCTTCCACGACGTCTATGAGACAATCAACCACGACAAGGCCGTCGACGCGTTCGCGAAGACCGCGTTCCTCAAGCTCAACGGCGGCCTCGGCACGTCGATGGGGCTCAACTACGCGAAGTCGCTGCTGCCGGTGCGCCGCCACAAGGCGCGCCCGATGCGTTTCCTCGACATCATCCTTGGCCAGGTCGACACCGCACGCACACGGCTCGGCGTCGAACTGCCGCTCACGTTCATGAATTCGTTCCGCACGTCGAAGGACACGATGGACGCGATCGCGAAGAACCGCCACTTCACGCAGACCGATGTCCCGATCGAGATCATCCAGCATGTCGAGCCGAAGATCGACCTCGCGACGGGCGCACCGGTCGACTGGCCAAAGGACCCCGACCTCGAATGGTGCCCACCGGGGCACGGCGACCTGTATTCGACATTGTACGAATCCGGGCTGCTCGACATCCTCGACGAACGTGGCTTCACATACCTGTTCATCTCCAATTCCGACAACCTCGGCGCACGTCCTTCGCGCACGCTCGCACAGCATTTCGAGAACACGGGCGCCCCGATCATGATCGAAGTCGCACGACGCACCGAAGCGGACCGCAAAGGCGGCCACATCGTGCGCGACCGTGTCACCGGACGCCTCATGCTGCGCGAGATGACCCAGGTCGACCCCGAGGACCGCGCGGACGCGATGGACATCCACAAGCACCCGTTCTTCAACACGAACAACATCTGGGTACGCATCGACGCGTTGCGCCGCATGCTCGACGAGTACCACGGCGTGCTGCCGCTGCCGGTCATCCGCAACTACAAGACCGCCGACCCGACCGACCCCGCATCGACGAAGGTCGTCCAGCTCGAAACGGCGATGGGTGCCGCCGTCAACCTGTTCAACGGCGCGATATGCGTACAGGTGGACCGTATGCGCTTCCTGCCCGTCAAAACGACCGACGACCTGTTCATCATGCGTTCCGACCGCTTCCATCTGACCGATTCCTATGAGATGGAGGACGGCGACTACCATTTCCCGAACGTCGAGCTCGACAAACGCTACTACAAGAACATCCAGGATTTCGAGGAGCGGTTCCCGTACGGTGTGCCGTCGATCGCCGCCGCTGCCTCGTTCCACGTCGAGGGTGATTGGACCTTCGGTCGCAACGTCAGTCTCTTCGGCGACGCGCGGCTTGACGACGCAGGCCGTCCAAGCTATGTGCCGAATGGCGAATTCGTGGGGCCCCAGGGCATCGAACCGGACGAATGGCTATGAGCGGGATTGTTCGCAGACCAAGAAAAACGGAGTTTTTTCGAAAAATCGGCCACATCAGCCGAAAAAGCCTATATCATAGGGAGAGGGTGTTCGGCATCCCCAATGCCCACACCTATGAAAAACATTAACGATACGTGAGGACTAATGGCTGAGGGTAGTAACGGTAGGCGCCGCTTCTCCGACAAGTGGGGCAAACACGAGCTTGACGTTCTGGCAGTGTTGTCATCCGCTTTCCCGCAATGGTTGACATCCCGGCAAATCGCCCAACGGGTGAAGGCATACGCAGATTCATATGGCGAACTCGCCGACCAAGCGGCGAAGGCTGCATTCGCGAAGCAGTTCCAGCGCGACCGGGCCAAGCTCGCCGCTATGGGCATCGCGATCGAATCGAGGCAACCCGAATACTCATCCAAGTCCGAAGGGCAGGACTTCGCATCCTACCGACTCCAGCTCGGCGACGAGCCGCGCATCCGCCTGAGGTTCCGCCCCGAGGACCTTCCTGTCCTCGCCGCGGCGAACTATCTCGCACGTTCGATGTCGATGTCGTCGATGCCGGCGCACGCCCAACAGCAATCGCACGCCTCGCGCACCGCGCCGCGGGTGCCACAGACGCCGATCCCAGGACTCGGCCTTGATTCGATCGCACCGGGTCTCGGCACGCAGCACATCCCCGAGAACCTCGTCAAGGAGGTCGACTCGCGCCGCTTCGCCGCGACCGTCGCGATCGGCAGCGAACACATCAACGTCGCCTACAGCGATTCCGACGACCTTGCGATGTTCGTCCTCGAGCATCCGAATTCATCGGTCGTCAGCCCGCCCGAGGCCGTCGCCGCCTATCATCGCAGGCTCAACGCGGCGACGCAATTCCAGCTCGCCGACGATTCCGCCAATCCGATGACGGCGAAGGTCCGTGCCCAATCGATCGAATCCGGGGAACCGGAGGAGGATGAGGAGCCGTCGAGCCAGAAGGCGCACAAGAAGAACGCGTTCCAGACCGGCAGCGAGGTCGACCGCCGCCTGCGCCTCATGCTGTTCCTATCCGCGCATCTCGGCGAGGAGTACTCGCTTCCCGAACTCGCCGAACGTTTCATCGGCAAGCCGAGGAACGACGACGAGATGAAGAAATACGTCAACACGATCCACAAGGACATCAACACGTTGACGACCGTCTCCGATGATGGCGAGATGGCGGGAAGCCAGTTCTTCGACATTGATTGGTCACTCCTCGACGCCGAGGGCATCGTCTCGGCGACGAACTCGCTTGGCCTCGAACGCCTCGCGGGCATCTCGCCGCAATACATGAGCATGCTCACCGCCTCGGTCAACTACCTCGCGCATGCGCAGCTGCTCCCGGAGGACCAGCGCGAACAGGCGAGCGACCTGTACGGGCGGCTCGTCAAGTATGTCGCGCCCGGGCAGACGCCTTGGCTGAGCCTGACCGGCTATGAGCTCGAACCGCGGTGCTTCGACGTCGTCAAGGACGCGATCAAGCGGCATGCGCTGCTCAACATGGAGTACCGGGACGGTTCCGGCCGTGTCAAGCGCCGGCTCGTCGCCCCGTCGAAGATCTACGCCGACGAAGGCGTCTACTACGCCGCGATGTGGACGGATGTCGAACAGGCCGCCCCCGACGACCTCAAGGACCTCGTCCACAAGGACATGACACTCAACAAGGAGACCGGCGAGCCGCGTATCTGGCAGGTGCTGCGCATCGCGCGCATCGAGGAGGCCGACATCGTCGAGCCGACGCGACCGATCGACATCCCGAAGGTCTCCGTCTCCGAACTGCGCAAATGGATCACCGACACGGCGACACCCGCCGTGTTCATCACCGATCAGCCGCATCTTGACTTCATCAAGACGCTCGCCGACGCGGATGTCGAACCATGTGGCGAAGGCGAGAAGGTCCATCTGTACGTCCAGTCCGATTCATGGTTCGTCGCGTTCTGCATCGCGCACGCCCGCCATATCGTCGCCGTCGCGCCGGAAACACTGCGCACGATGATGATCGCCCGCGCCGAACGTGAACTGAGCCTGTCCGAACAGGCCGCGGAAACGGAACAGGAACGATAGGAGCACACCCATGCCTTGGTGGATCTGGCTCATCCTCGCGCTTTTCATGCTCGCGATGCTCGTCATCGGCGTCATCTACGCCATCGTCCGCGCATTGCGCGCGTCGAAGGTCATCGGCGGCGTCGCGTCGGATGTCAGTGCGCGGCTCGCCGAGATGAACGTCGACGAGGAAGGCGGGAACACACCGTGCCGCGCGATCTTCACCGAACCACTCGCCGTCGCGGCCGAACGGTATTCGGATGCGCATGTCGGCGTCATCGAGCGCAAGGAACGGCGCCGGGACCGCCACGCGGCGACATGGAGGCGATGGTCGCATTTCAACGACTGATCCCCGGACACAATTACACGGCATACGATTGCAGGTGCGGCCACGCCCGCACCTGCAATCGTATGTGGGCACGGACATATATACGAACGAACACCATTGGATGAAGGTCTGACATGGCACGACACCACAAGCGCACGGCGCGCGGCAACGCAACCGAGCAACCAATCGAGGAGATGAGCCCGGCCGAACGCTACGCGCGGTTCAACGACATCAAACGCAGACAGCGGTCGGTCGCGCACCGTTTCGCGCAATCGCTGCCCTTCGAACTCGACGGGTTCCAGATGGAGACGAATGAGGCGCTTGAGGAAGGGTCGAACGTCCTCGTCGCGGCGCCGACCGGCGCCGGCAAGACCGTCGTCGCTGACTTCGCCGTCTACCTCGCGCAGGAGCAGAACGCGAAGGCCTTCTACACGACGCCGATCAAAGCGCTGAGCAACCAGAAATACCATGACCTTGCCGCGCTCTACGGGCCTGACAAGGTCGGGCTCCTCACCGGCGATACGTCGATCAACTCCGAAGCGGACATCGTCGTCATGACGACCGAGGTGTTGCGCAACATGCTCTACGAGCATTCGACGACGCTTGAGGCGTTGCGTTACGTCGTGCTCGATGAAGTGCATTACCTCGCCGACCGTTTCCGCGGATCGGTGTGGGAGGAGGTCATCATCCACCTGCCGCGGACGGTGCGCATCGTCGGCCTGTCGGCGACCGTCTCGAACGTCGAGGACTTCGCCGACTGGATTTCCTCGGTGCGTGGTGAGACGAAGCTTGTCATCTCCGAACACCGTCCCGTGCCGCTCGACCAGTACGTCCTCGTGCAGCGCGACCCACGCACCGAACCGGAACTGATCGACCTGTACCGGCGCGACGAGCATGGCGAGGCGACGACGAAGCCGAACGCGCGGCTTGCGGCGAAGCTCGAGGAGTTTGACCGGCATGAGATGCGCCGCAAAGGCGTCGATACACGTGGCAATCGCCGTGGGGGAGGCAGGCACGGCCGTCCCGATGCGCGCGGGGGGCGCCGGAACGTCGAACGCTACCATCCGCGTCGGTGGGCCGTCGTCGACGAACTCAACTTCCTCGGGATGCTCCCGGCGATCTATTTCATCTTCTCGCGCAACGGCTGCGACGAGGCCGTCGAGCAATGCCTCGACGCAGGCATGCGTCTGACGAGCGACGAGGAGGCGCGCCGCATCGACGTCATCGTCGATGAGATGATCGAAGGACAGCTCACGCGCGACGACCTCAAGACGCTGCGGTTCACGCAGTTCCGCCATGCGCTCGAGGAGGGCTTCGCCGCGCACCATGCCGGCATGATCGCACTGTTCAAGCAGATTGTCGAACGGCTTTTCGAAGAGGGCCTCATCAAGGTCGTGTTCGCGACCGAGACTCTCGCCCTTGGCATCAACATGCCGGCGCGTAGCGTCATCATCGAGAAGCTCGAGAAATACGACGGCACCGGCATCGTCGGGCTCACGCCGGGGGAGTACACGCAGCTCACCGGACGCGCGGGGCGCCGCGGCATCGACACAATCGGCAACGCGATTGTCGTCGACCACCGCGGTTTCAAGCCGGAGACGGCCGTCGCCTTGTCGAGCAAGCGTGTCTATCCACTGCATTCGAGCTTCAAGCCGACGTTCAACATGGCCGTCAACCTGCTCAACAGCAGCGATTACGAAACAGCGCGCGACACGCTCGACCATTCGTTCGCGCAATGGGAGGCGAACGAATCCGCGTGGCAGATCGAGGCGCGGATCACGTCCCTTGAACAGGCGATCGCCGGATATGAGGACGCGATGCGTTGCGAGTACGGTGATTTCACCGACCTGCTGCGGATCCGCATGCAGCTGAGCGACCTGCAGAAGAACGAACGCAGGCGGCTCAAGCATGAGGTCTTCCGTGACAACGAAGAGAAGTCGCGCGCGTTCCGCCGTCTTGACGCGTCGATTGCGAAACTCAAGGAACGCGAACACGACCATCCGTGCAAGATGTGTCCGGACTTCCACAAACATATGACATGGGGCAACCGGTGGATCCGCGAGACGCGCGAACTGACGCGTCTGCGCGACCGGTACGATTCGAGGACCGGTTCGGTCGCACGCCAGTTCGACCGCATCTGCACGATCCTCGAACGGCTCGGCTATCTCGAACGCGCCGACGAACATCGTGCGCTCGACTACCGGCTCACCGAGCACGGCCAGCTGCTACGCCGCCTGTATTCGGAACGTGACCTGGTGCTCGCCCAGGCGATCACGACCGGAACGCTTGACGGGCTCAACGCCGCCCAGCTCGCCGCGCTCATCTCGTCGATCCTGTATGAGGCGCGCCGTGGCGAAGGGGGAGAGCCGCGCAGGTATCCGGGCGGCCCGCATGGGCTCGTCGCGCAACGCGCCCGTGAGCTCGCCGAGCTCGACGACCATGTGCTCATGCTGTGCGAGGACCTCGGTGTCACGAACTATCTGCAACCGCTCGACTTCGGCATCGTCGACATCATCTATGATTGGGCGCGCGGCGACAGCCTGTCCGACGTGCTCGAACATACGGAGCTGACGGGCGGCGACTTCGTGCGCAATGCGAAACGCCTCGCCGATGTGCTCCAGCAGATCGCCGTCGCCGAACCGTATATGGGTGTCGAACACGCCGAGCTCGCCGCACGCGCACGTGAGGCCTACGACGCCGTCAACCGCGGCATCGTCGCCTATTCGGGCGTCGACTGATGGAATAAACCCCACGTCCGAACTGTTTTGTAGCGTGGAAGCATCCATACGTCTCTGGGAGGAACACCATGGCTGAACGCAGTCTGCGCGGCATGAGTATCGGCGCGAAATCGTTGGAATCGGATACGAACGTCGATTTCGCCGCCCGCACCGAAGTGGCGTACGTCTGCCCGCGCGGCCACCGTACGATCCTGCCGTTCGCCGAAGGCGCCGATTACCCGAACGAATGGGAATGCCGCTGCGGTGCGACCGCGCACCGCGAGGACGACAAGGACAGCGAAGCCGACGAAATCACGAAGCCGACGCGCACCCATTGGGACATGCTCCTCGAACGCCGCAGCGAGGACGAGCTCAAGGCGCTCCTCGACAAGCGTCTGCAGATGCACCGCGAAGGCTGGATCCCCGACTACGAGTGACGGCATGCCGTTGGCGGCATCACGAAGCATGAGACAATAGGGAAGAAGGACATCATGACCACGACGCATCCGCTGCGCGCCGTTCTGCTCGATCTTGACGGCACGTTGACGAAGTCGGATCCGGGCATCATCGCGTGCGTGAAGAAGGCATACGAGGCGGTCGGAGTACCGGTGCCGACACCTGCGCAGCTGCAGCGGTTCATCGGACCGGCGATTTTCGCCTCGATGAGGAAATACGGTATCCCCGAGGACAAGCTCGATGAGGCCGTCCGTGTCTACCGCCATTATTACGGCGACGAAGCGGTCTTCGACGATCCGAACGAGCCGGGCAACAAGGTCCCGGGACGGCTGTACAACACCGTCTATCCGGGGATTCCCGAACAGCTCAAGGCGTTGCGCACCCAAGGCTATTATCTTGCGATCGCGACGGCGAAGCCCGAATACCAGGCCGTGCCGATATGCGACCATTTCCATCTGACCGACCTCGTCGACGCGGTCTATGGGGCGAGCAAGGACAATTCGCGCACCGACAAGGACCAGGTCATCCGGTATGCGTTCGAGCATATGGGCTACGATCCGGACAACGGCGACCGTGCGCTCATGGTCGGCGACCGCTGGACCGACGTCGACGGCGCGAAGGCGTGCGGCATCGATTGCCTCGGCTGCGGCTGGGGATACGCGGAACCGGGGGAGCTCGTCGAACACGGCGCGTACCGTGTCATCGACCATGTCGATGAATTGAGCGGCGCGGTCGACGCGTATTTCCATGGCTGACGCCATCGTTGTGCCCGTATAATGCGATACGAGAACCTGCCGTTATCGGCAGGTTTTTGTATGCTGCCAACAATGGCGACCAGACACATCATTATAAGAAACACCAAAAAGTAATGGATGTCTGTTATCGTTTTCGAAAATACATGCTGCATGTCAGCTTGCATCACAAACAATGCGAATCACTGATAAAGAATCTGAATTAATAAAGTAACAGAATCCAGATTATTCATCCCGATGATGAGTATTTGGATGTCTGTTTATCGACATCGACTCTACAATGCGCACGTTCGTGCTCCAGAGCGGTCCTGCCGCAAACGTCGATGACAGTATGGCGTGCACGCGGATGCTTACCCAACGAATATGCCGAACATGGCCATACAGATAGTGGGACGGCATCGTGAGAGACGCCTGTATATATATCCGATAATGTACGTTATGTCAGATTTGGTGTTGTGTGGCCCGGTGGCGTCGCAGCCAATGCATGCCGTTCACACGACGTCGTCGTGCGGCACATGGACGAGGCGACGTCCGACGATGTACAACGCCATGCCACCAGTGAGCGACACGAGCATGATGCCGAGCGCAAGGATCGGCGAGGCACGCAACAGCAGCACCGTATCGGAACAGCACGTGGAGAAGGTCGTCAGTCCCCCGCAGAATCCCGTCGTCATCATCTTCGCCCACATGGTGGCGGGTTGCCGTGCCTCGATGACCGAGGTGAGCAGCCCCATGAGGAAGCAGCCGAGCAGATTGACGATACAGATCGCCAATGCATCGATCATCCCGTGCCTGAGCCACACCCCAAGCAGGAAACGCATGATGGCTCCCATCGCGCAGCCGATGCCGACGGCGAGCAGCTCCCGGATTATCTTCATGAGCATGCACCTCCAGTCCGGTTCCTATCGTGTGAGCAGCATGCCCATCCAGACGCAGGCCACGCCAAGCACCACGCTGCCGATCCAGTACGACCACGCGCGCATGGAGCGTCCATCCGCGAACAACGCCGCAACCTCCGACGTGAACGTCGAGAACGTCGTCAGTCCCCCGCACAGTCCAGTGGCGACGAGCGCCTTGACGTCGGCTGCCACTACGCCGCGCATCATCCAGCCGACCATCATGCCGAGGATGAACGACCCTACAAGGTTCACGATGAGCGTGCCATATGGCATGCGCCAATCGGTCCTGTTGAGCTTCGACGACGTCCACGCGCGCAGTATGCCTCCGGCGAAGGCGCCACAGGCGACGGCAATGATCTCGCTCAGCATGCGCCGTACCTCACTTTCGACCCGTCCATGTTCCCCGCCCCGCTCATACAAGCGAGTCCGTCCAAGCATCCCCATCATCAGCGGCGCCGGACGCCTTCGCATCCTCCCTGGTCCGGCTCTCGGCCTTCCGTTGCGCCTCCTGCGCGAGCATCGCACGTCGCGCCTGCAGATACATGAGGACCAATTCGAGCACGATGACACCGATGGCAATCGCGGCGGACGCCCATCCGAGCTTGCCGTAGAGCATCCTCGCATGGGCGCTTATCGTGTCCTTGTGCTGCAGATAGATCGGATACGGCAATGCGACAAGGATGAGGGTGACGAAATGCGCGCCGATGACGGCCCAGCTGACGGGACGCACATCGGCGGCTTTGCCGTCATGGTAATGGCTCCGCACAATCGTGACCCCGCAAACGGCCAATGCGCTCACGACGCCGATGATCCACAATATCGCAGGCAATGCGTTCATGCCGCTCCCCTTTCTCCGCGCCCGTCGCCATGCCGATCGTGTTGCACGGCATCCTCAATCGTCTGGTTTTCGTATTGTTCGACGAACCTCGCATGCTGGGCGCGCCTGCGCTCGAGCCGCTCACGCATCGATTGCGCGGCGAGGTCGTCGATCGGCCTCGTGTTGTGCTTGCGCAGCGTACCGGTGACATCGGTGTAGTCGGCGTGTTCGAGCGCCTGCTGCACCCTCGACCACAACGCCGCGACGGATACGCAGAACACGGCGTCACCTTCCTCGAGCGCCCGCGCGATCTGCTCGCTGTCCGTGCATTCCTCGACATGCTGCCCATCGCACAGAATCGTCAGATGGCGCAGCCGCTCTGTCGGTTGTCCGATGAGGAACTCGACCGCCGATGTCGCGTTCTGCAGGTTCACACCGGTGTCGAGCAGCTTCTTCGACACCGCGAGGATGACGACATCGGTGAACGAATACAGTCTTCTCGTGCCGGAACCGCGCGAAGGGGTTATCGACGGGACGACGATGCGTTTACGCGCCCAGTAATCAAGCTGTCGGTAGGTGATGCCGGCCACTTCGGATGCGACGATGCCACGGTATCCGCGAATGACGGTGTCCGCGTCCGCATCGGGGAACAACTCCCCCTGCACCATCGTGTCGTCGATGTCGATGAGCGGCACGTCGACATACCGCGCGGACGTCCGTCCGTTGCCGTCCACGTCCGCGACGCCGCCTCGTTGCTGCCGGTTCATGGAATCGGTGCCGTCCGGTGTCAGCGCTGGCGAATCGCCAAATTCGTGAAGTAGACGAGACGGAACTTGCCGATCATGATCTCATCGCCGTCCTTGAGCACGGCGCGGTCGACGCGCTGCCTGTTGACGTAGGTGCCGTTGAGACTTCCCGCGTCGACGATCTCGTATTTGCCGCTGACGCGGCGGAACACCGCATGGGAACGGGACACCGTCGAGTCGTCGAGCAGGATGTCGGCGCGCGGGTCACGTCCAACCGTCACTTCATCCTCGTCAAGCAGATAACGCGATCCCGACAATGCGCCGCGCGTCGCGATGAGCAACGCCGTGTTGTCGGAAAGACGCGTGATCGTCTCGAGGTCCTCCTGTGTGAGGGGACGGTCGCCGGACGTCGTGATGGGTATCTGTATTGCCGGGAGACCGATGATCGTCGTCTCGCCTGCACTTGGAATCGGATCTGTCATAACTGCCTATTCTACAATCGTTGCGTACTTGTACTTCATGACCGGCTGCGTCGCGGTTATCTTGACGTCATCGGAGGTCTCTACCGTCACATTAGCACCATATTTCACGGTGAGCCTTGAGCCTACACCCCCTGCGATGTTGACGGCGTTCGCAAGGTTGCTCGGATCGCCTATCGCCTTGATGACATAGGGTGTCGCAAGCGCCTGCCCATCGCATATGAGCCCGTTCTCCGTCTCGCTCACATAGGTGGACGTCACAACGCGCACATTGTTGATCTGTATGACCTCGGCGCCGCCGTTGCGCAGCTCCTCGATGAGGTTGAACATCGTCGCCGCGTCGATCGGCGCGGTCTTCGGCTTCGATATGCGGATGACGACGCCCTTGCCCTGCGCTGGGAGCCTGCCGGAGAGGATGCCGCTCGTCTCCTCGTTCTCCTGTGCGATGCGTTGGGCCTGCTCTTCCTTGTCCGCCGCATCCTCGAGCGATGTGAGCTGCTCCGTCAGTTCCGCCTTACGCTGTTCGAGGCGTTCCGCCTGTGTGCTTGTTTCGCTTATCAGGCGTGTCAGCTCTGTTTCGGTGAGCGTTTCGTACGTCCTGTCCTTGTTGTTGATCTGGATGACGTATGCGTACGCGAGCAACGCGCACAGCACGGCGATGAGGACACCGGTGCCGAAACGCGCCTTGAGGGAACGCGCATTCGATGACAGTTCCTTCGGTTTGCGTTTGCGTACGACGGGGAACGCGCCCGTCTTCGTCCTATCGTTGTCCTTGTCACGCGAATGCTGCGAGATGATGCGCTTGAGCAGGTCGGGCTGCGCGCCGTCATGCGCGCGCACTTGTGGATGCTCGGCCGTCTGCGCGTCGGGTTCGTGTACGCCGGCATCCGCGAGATTCTCTCCTGTCATGGGATTGGCCGTGCCACTATCATTGGCGTTGGCGTTGGCGCTGCCGTTGACGTCATCCTGTGTGTCGCCGGTGTTGTGGACGCCGTCAGCATCGGGGCGGTGTTGTGGTTCGCTCATCGATCACCCCTGGAAGATGTAGCGGCGTATCGCCGAGACGTTCGAGAAGATGCGGATGCCGAGAACGACGATGACGGCTGTCGTCAGCTGCGAGCCGACGCCGAGCTGGTTGCCGAGCAGCACGAGGAGCGTCGCCGTGACGACATTCGCGAAGAAGGAGATGACGAACACACGGTCCGAGAAGCTGCGTTCGAAATACGCGCGCGCGGCGCCCAGCAGCGCATCGAGCGCGGCGATGACCATGATCGGCAGATACGGCTGCAGGAACACAGGGATGTCCGGTCGCACGAAGAGTCCCACGACCACTCCGATGATGAGTCCAAGCACGGCTGCCATTCTTCAACTCCTTCTCGCATAGGTCAGTTTGCCGACGCTCGCGGCGTCGAGCCTCATCGAATCCGTCTTGCTGATCTGCGGATACATGCCGGCATTATGGAAATCACTGTACAACGTCGCAAGCGAACGTTCGCCCATCGCATCAGCCAACGCGTTCCTGTCCCCTATCGCCTGGATCCGGTATGGGCTCTCAATCGGCGTGACGCCGACGAGGATCGAATTGCCCGCCGTGCGGATCGACGTTTCGACACCAAGGCGGTTGTCATTGATCGCGATCGCATCGGCGCCATTGCGCCACAACAGGCATACAAGCAGCTGCAGGTCGGCGTCGGTGACGACGCGCAGTCGGTCGGTCGCGCCATCCCGCGGCAACGCCCCGTTCGCCGAGTCGGTCGCCGCGGCCACTGGATCGGCGATCGTCATGACGATGCCTTCGCCTTCGACCGGCGTCGCACCTGCGGCGGCTTCGTTCTCCTCGACGACCTGTTCGATTGGTGATTTCGTCGCCGACACCGACTGTTCCTCCACTTGCTTGCGCAGATTCGTGATGTCATTGTCAAGGCCGTCGATGCGCGCATTGTTCGCTACAAGCTGATTGGCGAGCGATTCGCGGATTTGCTTGCGTGAATCGGTGTTGAGCAGGCGAACGAACTGGCTGCCAAAGAACCCGACGATGATGCAGATGAGGAACACGACGATGCGAGTACCCCAATAGACGATCTTCGAATCAGGTTTCGTCACGAGGCGTGCATCGCTGTACAGTTGGTCCATCGGACGGTTGATCAGGTCGTCGATGAGCTGGAGCGAATCGTCGCTGTTGCGGCGGCGGCGCGGCCTGTGGCCCAGTTCGTCGGGCGACGCCGCATGATGGGATGCGATCGATGCGTATCCACGTGAGAAGACGGCGCGGCGCCGTTGCGGCTCGTGCCCTGACGGAATCGGCTGGACGGGAGGCATCGTGGGGTTCGCTGGCAACACGCACCTACCTGCTGACTGCCTTGCGTCGCGTGGAGTCGGCGCGGATGAGTCCGATGCCCTGCCGCAGATAGATGATTCCAGCGAGCCAGTACAGGCCGATGCCCCAAATCGCGCATGCGATCGCACCATAATGCAGCACGTCGAGCACGATGAACGAGCGCCGTATGTCGGCGACCATGAGTCCGATGATCGAGATGAGTAGAATGGCGGTGCCGGTCTTTCCAACGAAATGGACCGGGAGCGGCCCATAGTCGTGTTGCGCGAGCACGAGCGTGAGGATGCCCATGACGATGTCACGCAACGCGACGAGCGCGAGCATCCACCACGGGACGACACCGCAGACCGCCAGCGCGAGGATGCTGCAGATGATGAGCAACCGGTCTGCAATCGGATCGAGGATCTGCCCGAGTTTGCTCACCTGGTTGAAGTTCCTCGCGATGATGCCATCCAAGCCATCCGACGCCGATGAGACCGCGAGGATGACAAGCGCCCACACCATGTCATGGCGCGCGATGAACCAGGCGATCACCGGAATCGAGACGATGCGCAACGCGCTGATGAGGTTCGGGATCGTGAACACCATATCGCGGGGCTCGGGACTGTACTTTCCTGCATCGGCCATAGGCTCACCCTACCATCACATGCGGGTGGCCTGGATCGCCGTGACGATGATGCCACGCGCGCCGACTTCATACAGTTCGTCCATGAGCCGGTTGACCTTGTCCTTCGGGACCATGACACGTACCGCCGACCACTGCTTGTCATGCAACGGGGAGATCGTCGGGCTTTCGAACCCCGGCGTGATGTCGACGGCCGCCGAGATCCTGTCGACCGGAATGTCGAAGTCCATGAGCACATAGCGTTTTGCCGTGAGGACGCCTTGCAGGCGGCGTTCGAGGCGCTCGAGGCGCTCATCGTCGGCGTCGAGGCGCGGCGAACGGATGAGGACCGCCTCGGAATGCACGATCGGGTCGCCGAAGATACGCAGTCCGGCGTTGCGCAGCGTCGTCCCTGTCGAGACGACGTCGGCGATGAGGTCGGCGACGCCGAGCTGCACCGACGATTCGACGGCACCGTCGAGGTGGATTGTCTCGGCTGTGATGCCGTGTCCGGTCAGATAATCGTGCACAAGCTTGTCGAAGGACGTCGCGACGCGTTTGCCGTCGATGTCGGCGAGCGTGCGGATGTCCGATTCCTGCGGCGCCGCGAAGCGGAACGTCGATGCGCCGAAGCCGAGGTCCATGACCTCCTGTGCGTCCGTTCCCGAGTTGAGTAGCAGGTCATGGCCGGTGATGCCGACGTCGATTGTGCCACGGCCGACATAGACGGCGATGTCAAGCGGACGGAGATAGAACAGTTCCACGTCGTTGTCCGGATCTTCGACGACGAGCTGCCTCGGATTGCTCCTCAGGCGATACCCCGCCTCCTCGAGCATGTTCCAGGCGGGTTCGGACAGCATGCCCTTGTTCGGGACTGCGATGCGTAGCATGGTTCCTCCAAAAATCATGCGCACGCGCCAACGGCTGCGTGCGCGGTGCGGATCACGGGTTCTTTCGGCTCACAGGTTCTTGTAGATGTCGTCGAGCGTGATGCCACGGTCGATCATCATGACCTGCAGATGGTAGATGAGCTGGCTCATCTCCTCGGCGGTGCGCTCGGCACCCTCGTATTCGGCGGCGATCCACGTCTCACCCGCCTCCTCGACGATTTTCTTGCCGATGAAATGCGTGCCCTTGCCAAGCTCCTCGACGGTCAGTGATCCGGGCGTCTTCGCGGCGGCCTTTGCGCTCAGTTCCTCGAAAAGCGATTCGAACGTCTTCATGTGATGGTTCCTGTCGGTTGTCGTTGTGCGGCCCCGGTGGGCCACAGCTGGTCATGGTTCGGCCGCCCCACGATGACTCGTGGCACGGCGGCCGGAAAAAGGTTCTGTGGCGGACGGTCAGTCACGGTAGGCGGCGCGTGCGGCGTCGCGAATCTCGTCGATCGCCTTCGCCGGGTCGTCGGCGCCATAGACGGCGGAACCGGCGACGAGGATGTTCGCACCCGCCTCGGCGACGATAGGCGCGGTCTTCACACCGACACCGCCGTCGACTTGGATGTTCGTCTTGAGTCCGCGGCGTGTGATCTCGTCACGCAGGCGACGCACCTTGCCCATCTGGTTCGCGAGGAACTTCTGGCCGCCGAATCCGGGTTCGACGGTCATGATGAGGATCGTGTCGAACTCCTCGAGGATGTCGAAGATCGGCTCGACAGGTTCCGCCGGGCGCACCGCGAACCATGCCTCGCAGCCCATGTCGTGCAGCTGGCGCGCAAGACGCACAGGGGCATGGGTCGCACCCATATGGAACGTGACGGAACGCGCGCCGCGTTCGGCGTATCCCGGGGCCCAGCGGTCCGGGTCGTCGATCATCAGATGGACATCGACCGGCAGTTTCGTCACTTCGCAGATGCGTTCGACGACCGGCTCCCCGATTGTCAGGTTCGGCACGAAGTGATGGTCCATGACGTCGACATGGACGAGGTCGGCGTTCGAGATGCGGTCGAGGTCGCGTTCGAGGTTGCAGAAGTCCGCGGAAAGGATGCTTGGTGCGATTTTGATATCCATGGTTGTCATTCTAAATAAGGTAAGCGACGAACGGCCGTACGAGGCCGTCCACGGTCATCACCGGGATTCATGTGGGGAATACTGCGTATCCGCGGCGCGCGCGCCGGCGTTCTCGCCGCCGCCGCGTTTCGCGTCCGGCCCGCCCTTTGCGCGCGCCGCGTCACACTCCTCGATCTCGGTGACGGTGCGCAGCTTCTCGGCGAGCAACGGTGTGGGCTTGCCGCACCGTTGGATGACGACGAACGCGATGACGCCGAGGACGAACACGATGATCGAGACCCAGACGTTGACACGCAGCCCAAGGAACTCATGGGAGAAGTCGATGCGCAGCATCTCGATCCATGTGCGCCCCGCCGTGTACCAGATGACGTAGAGGGCGAAGAGCGAGCCCGCCTTGAGCGTCCTGACCGCCTTGTGGCCGATCCATATGATGAGGGCCGCGCCGATGAGGTTCCATATCATCTCATAGAGGAACGTCGGATGGAACAACGTCCCTGTCGGGCACGTCGCGCCGTCATAGCATTGTTCGGCGTCGCCGATCGCCGACCCCTCGGTGTTGAGTTTCAACCCCCACGGCAGTGTCGTCGGCTTGCCATAGAGCTCCTGGTTGAACCAATTGCCGAGACGCCCGATCGCCTGCGCCACGAGGAGCGCAGGCGCAATCGCATCGGCGAGCAACGCCATCGGATAATGGCGGTGGCGCACCCACGCCCATGCGCCGAGCGCGCCGAGCGCGATCGCGCCCCATATACCGAGGCCGCCGTTCCAGATGCGGAATATCTCCACCCAGTCACCGTCCGGCCCGAAGAAGCGTTCGGGCGTGGTGATGACATGGTAAAGCCGCGCGCCGATGATGCCACATGGCACGGCGACGAGCGCGGTGTCGAGGATCTGGTCGAATGTGCCCCCATACCGCTTCCACCGAACGCTCGTGATCCAAATGGCGGCGATGATGCCGAGCAGCATCGTCAGGGCGTAGACGTGTATCGTGAGCGATCCGATGTGGAATTGCGAGACCGTCGGGGACGGGATATAGGCAAGGTTCATGGTTCCCGATCGTAGCAACAGGTACGAAACGGGCCACCGTCATCGTGATGGTGGCCCGTTTCGGATACGGTCCGCGAAGTCAGGCTCGGCAGCCGTGGATCGCGTCGGCAAGCGCCGCAGTCGTGTTCGCAAGCGCACCAAGCCCCTGCACGGGGTCGCGCACGGCCCCATTCTCGTCGAGGAGCGTATGCACAAGCGCCGATCCGACGATGACGCCGTCCGCATAGCGGCCGACCGTCGCACCTTGCGCCGGTGTCGAGACGCCGATGCCGACACATACGTTCTCGGCACCGGCCGCGCGCGTGCGCGCGACGAGCTCCTGGGGCGAATCGTTGAGCGTCGCGCGTTCGCCCGTCACGCCCATGCGCGCCGCAGCATATACGAAGCCGCGCGTGTTCTCGGCGACGACGCGCAGGCGCGTGTTGGTCGAGTCCGGGGAGACGAGGAAGATGCGGTCGAGACCATGGCGGTCGGCCGCCTCGATCCACTCGCCCGCCTCGTCGGGAATGAGGTCGGGCGTGATGAGGCCCGCGCCTCCGGCGTTCGCGAAATCGGTCGCGAACCGTTCGACGCCGTAATGGTAGATGAGGTTCCAGTAGCTCATGATGAGCGGCACGCCTCCGGCGTTCGCGACCGTTTCGACGGCCTTGAACACATCGGCGATCCTTTCGCCGTTGCGCAACGCGATCTGGCTCGCCGCCTGGATGACGGGGCCGTCCATGACCGGGTCGGAATACGGCAGGCCGATCTCGACGATGTCGGTGCCGTTGTCGACCATCGTGCGGAACGCCTCAAGCGAGAGGTCCGGGTCGGGGAAGCCGAACGGCAGATAGCCGATGAACGCCGGCTTGTCCTGCGCCTTGTATGCCGCGAACAGTTCGCGGCATGGGCTAGGACGGTGCGAGATGCCAAGCGGCTGCTCCGGGACACGGGCCGCGGCCCCTTGCGTTTCCTCGGTCATGTTCGCGACGAACGCGCCGTCGCCGTTGTCGATGATGTCGATCGTCTCACGCATTGTTACCCTGTGCTCCATTCGCTTCGAGTGCCTTGCTCTGTTCATCGGTCAGATAACCGAACCATTTGCCTGCGGTGTTCATGTCCTTGTCACCACGGCCGGAGATGTTGATGATCATGACGGGATGCTCATAGCCCTTCTCCTTGAGGTCGAGCGCCGCCTTGTAGGCACCGGCCACGGCATGCGAGGATTCGATCGCCGGGATGATGCCCTCGGTTTCGCACAGGTCCTTGAACGCGCTCATCGCCTCGCCATCGGTCGCCCACGAGTAATTGACGCGGCCGATGTCCTTGAGCCATGCATGCTCGGGACCGACCGACGCGTAGTCAAGTCCGGCAGAGATCGAATACGTGTCGAGCGTCTGTCCTTCCGAGTTCTCAAGCAAATAGCTTTTCGCGCCCTGGAACATGCCGAGTTCGCCGGTGCCAGGGGCGAAGCGGATCGCGTGGCGGCCTGATTCGGGGCCGTCGCCGCCCGCTTCGTAGCCATACAGGTTGACGCGTGGGTCGTCGAGGAACGCGTTCATGATGCCGATCGCGTTCGAGCCGCCGCCGACGCACGCGCACACCGCATCGGGATGGTCGACGCCGTACCAATCCTTGAGCTGCGCCTTCGCCTCCTCGCCGATCACCTTTTGGAAGTCACGCACCATTTCTGGGAACGGATGGGGGCCCGCGACGGTGCCGAGCAGGTAATGTGTGTCCTTGACGTTCGTGACCCAGTCACGCAGCGCCTCGTTGATCGCGTCTTTGAGGATGCGGTCGCCAAGCGTGACCTCGACGACTTCGGCTCCGAGCATGCGCATACGCGCCACGTTGAGCGCCTGCCGCCGCGCGTCGATCTGCCCCATGTAGATGCGGCATTTGAGGCCGAGCATCGCGCATACGGTCGCGGTCGCCACTCCATGCTGCCCCGCGCCGGTCTCCGCGATCACACGCGTCTTGCCCATGCGCTTGACGAGGAGCGCCTGTCCTATCGCGTTGTTGATCTTGTGCGCGCCCGTGTGGTTGAGGTCCTCACGCTTGAGGAACACACGCGCGTCGAGTCCGGTGCGTTCCTTGAGCCGTTCGGCGAAGCGAGGCGCCTCGGTGAGCGGCGACGGGCGGCCGACGTATTGTTGGTTGAGCCGCGCGAGCTCCTTATGGAACTCCGGGTCGCGCTTCGCGTCCTCATACACACGTTCGAGCTCGTCGAGCGCGGTGACGAGCGCTTCAGGGACGTAGCGTCCGCCGAACTGGCCGTAATACGGGCCGTGATGGGTGCTGAGTGGTTCTTCCTCCGAGGCTTTCACCTTGGCTCCTGCTTTCACTAGACGTTCTACTGCGAGTCGGTGGTCGTCGGCCGTGGCAACGCCTTCCCCGACGAGTACGGCGTCGGCGCCCGCCCTCGCGTAATCCTCGAGCTCGACCGCGCCGAACACGCCCGATTCCGCGACCTTGATGACATCATCAGGCAGGCCGTCGGCGAGTTCGCAGTATTTGCCGACATCGACGCGCAGGTCCTTGAGGTTGCGCGCGTTGATGCCGATCACGCGGGCACCCGCGGCGATCGCGCGTTCGATCTCGTCACGCGTATGCGTTTCGACGAGCGCCGTCATGCCAAGCTCGTGGGTAAGCGCAAGCAGACGTGCCAGATCGGCGTCGTCAAGGGCGGCGACGATGAGCAGCACGATGTCCGCGCCGTGTGCACGCGCCTCCCAGATCTGGTAGTCGGTCGTGATGAAATCCTTGCGCAGCACGGGGATTCCGACCGCGGCACGCACGGCGTCGAGGTCGTTGAGGGACCCGAGGAACCGGCGCCCTTCGGTCAGCACGGAAATCGCGCTCGCGCCGCCGGCCTCGTATTCCTTCGCGAGGGCCGCGGGGTCGTCGATGTCGCTCAGACGCCCTTTCGACGGCGACGCACGCTTGATTTCGGCTATGACCGGTATGCCATCCCCACGCCTGAGCCATCGCTTCGCGTCGATCGGGGTCCGTGCCGTGGCCGCCTGGGCCTTGAGCTCTTCCAACGACGTTTCGCGTTCACGGGCGCGCTGGTCCTCGAGCGCTCCCGCTACCAGTTCATCCAAAACCGACATGCTCCTCCTTGGGATGCGATGGCTTGAACGGGGCTCTCCCGTCAAGGACACTGTAACGGAACGCTTGCGACGAATGCGTGTCGGCGTCTGAATGCTGGTCGCCATGCCGTTGGAAAACACCAACCGCCGCATAACACGACGCCCCTAGTGTCGCCTACGTTTCACTTGAGAGTGGAATCGGGTGCTCGATGAACGACGATGGTGGTCTAATGGTGGTAGCCCATATACCACTGATGAAAGGAGCCTATTATGGCGGACATCAAGGAACACTTCGAGGAATTCAAGGACCATATGGTCGAGAAGCATGAGGAGCACGAGGCGAAGCGCGACGAAAAGCGCGCCGAGCGCGCCGAGGAGCATGCCGCCAAGGTCATCGCCAAGGAGGACGAGAAGATTGTCAAGGCCGCCGACGATCCGGAGGCCAAGCTCGAGAAGATCACCGACAAGGCCGATGACAAGAAGGACAAGGCCGAAGGCAAGGCCGCCGATGAGGAGGCCAAGGCCACCGAGGATCAGGTCAAGCTCAACGACCGCTTCGGCACCCAGCTCGGCTGATTCCTTCCGACACCCATCACGGGACGGGGTTCTCCCCCGCCCCGTTTTTCATGCCTTGGTACCGTCACAGACCGCGGCGGCGCCGGCGCATGTAGCGCATCATGCTGAGGATACGCCGCTTTGCCCTGTGCGAGGAACGCGGCCCGGCGCACACGTCGCGCATGGTGTAATGAATGAGGCGTGACAAGGCGCCCACATACGAAAGGAGCCAATCATGACTGATATGGCTGAAAAGATCGGCGAACTCAAGGGCAAGGCCGAAGTCAAGGCGGACGAGGTCAAGATGAAGGCCGGCGAACTCAAGGGCAAGGCGGAAGCCAAGCTCGATGAGCTCAAGAAGGATCACGGGGACAAGGCCGAGTGACCGGTAGACGTCGACGGTGAGGGGCGCGTACCATCAAGGTGCGCGCCCCTTACCATATCCTGGCGTCACCACGATGCCGCCGTGCGTCGTAACGCCCCGTCGGACGCCCGCGATGACGCGGTCGGCGCAATGTGCCCACCGCGCATACGATACGGAGGCGGATGTGCTAATCCGGTGGGCGAAGGACATGTTCACAAGGAGTGCTTATGACAGCAACAATCGCATCAATCACGCAACACATCATCGACGACCCACGTGACGCGCAATTCACCACGCGCGGCGAGCGGCCGGTATTCTCAGCCCCGTCGGACGCTCTCATCACGATCGTCGGGCAATCACCGAGCCTCGACGCGCAGACACGCGGACGCTGCTGGGACGACCGCAGCGGAGAGACGCTGCGTTCATGGCTCGACGTCGATGAATCGACATTCTATGACTCGGGCAAATTTGCCCTTGTGCCAATGGATTTCTATTATCTCGGCGATGCGCCGGGCGACAAAGGCGCCGAGGCGCCACGTCCATGGGTCGCACCTACGTACCATCCGCAGATCATGGCGTTGCTGCCGCATGTGCGGCTGACGATCCTCGTCGGCTCCTATGCGGTGCGCTACTACCTCAATGAGGATTCGAAGGCGCGCCTCGAGGACACGGTCAAGGATTTCGCCGACTACCTGCCTACGTATTTCCCGATCGTGCACCCCTCGGGACGCACCGACATCTGGCGTACCGAACACCCATGGTTCGATGAGACGGTCATCCCCGCGCTGCGCGAACAAGTCCATGCGCTGCTCGGCGCGTGAGGCCGAGCGTCCTCGGTTTCGATAGGGAGAGGGTCCCCAGGGTGTGGTGCACCACACCCTGGGGACCCTCTCATGCATGCCAAGGACATTCCGCATGGATGATATGGCTTATACGCGTTTGAGCTGCGCGGCGATCTTGATCGCCTCGACGCTCGCACCGGCCTTGTTGCGCGTTTCCAGCCATTCGTTCTCGGGCACCGAATCGAGGACAAGGCCCGCTCCCGCCTGCACCGATGCCTTGTGGTCGCGGATGAACGCCGTGCGGATCGCGATCGCCATGTCCATGTTGCCGGAGAAGTCGAAATAGCCGACGGTGCCGCCGTAGATGCCGCGGTCGGCGGGCTCCATCTCGTCGATGAGCTCGATCGCCTTCGGTTTCGGAGCCCCTGACAATGTGCCCGCAGGGAACGCGGCCGTGAACACGTCCATGACGCCCATGCCGGGAAGGACGCGTCCGGTCACCGTCGAACAGATATGCATGATGTGGCTGTACCGCAGCACATCCATGAGCGAGACGACTTCGACCGATTCCGGTTCGCACACACGGCTCAGGTCGTTGCGCGCCAGATCGACGAGCATGATGTGCTCGCTGCGCTCCTTCGGATCGGCGAGCAGTTCGTCATGCAGCCGCTCGTCCTCCTCGGGTGTCTTGCCCCGTGGGCGCGAACCGGCGATCGGGAAGCTCATCGCAAGTCCGTCGTCGACCTTGATGAGTGTTTCTGGCGAGGAGCCGATGACATTGAAATCGCGCCCCTGCGCGTCGGTCAACGTCATGAAGTACATGTACGGACTCGGATTGAGCGTACGCAGCACACGGTAGACGTCGAATGGGTCGGCCGGCGAGTCGATGTCGAGGCGTTGGGACCCGACAACTTGGAAGACGTCGCCGTCGATGATGTGGCGTCGCGAACGCTCCACCATCGCGAGGAAGTCCTCCTTCTTCGTGCGGAACCGCAACTCGGGCTGCGCGACGTCCGGATCGATGACATTGACACGGAACTCATCCTGCGTGGGAGTCGCGGCCCGCAACTCCATCCGTTCGACCCTCGCGACGGCATCGTTGTAGGCGGCGGCCTCACGCGTCGGCTTGTCATCGACGTTCACGGCATTCGCGATGAGCCAGACGGAACCGGTCTTGTGGTCGACGACGGCAATGTCGGTCGCCAATGCGAGCGTCAACTCCGGCTGTTCGGTCTCATCCGGCGCGTTCGTCGGCAACGTCGGCTCCCAATGACGGATCGCGTCCCACCCGATGTTGCCGACAAGGCCACTCGTCAGGTTCGGCAGGCCGTCGACCTTCGGCGACCGCAGGACGTCAAGTGTCGCGCGCGCCACATCGATGACGTCGCCTTCGACGGGCACACCCGACGGCACGTCGCCGAGCCAGTCGGCGCGTCCACCGTTCGAGCGCAGCTGCGCCATCGCATCGACGCCGATGAAGCTGTATTGGCTCCATGTGCCGTTCGTCTCGGCCGATTCGAGGATGAACGTGCCGGAACGGTGCCCGGCGAGCCGTTCATACAGGCCGACCGGCGTGAGCGAATCCGCGAGGATCCTGCGCACGATGGGAATGATGCGGTAGCCTTCGCCGGCGAGTTCATGGAACTGTTCACGGCTGGGCCAGGTCTCCCCCCAACCCAGGTCGCGCACGCTGACGGCGCCCATCATGCCACCTCCTGTTGTCCATCGGGACGTTCGCCGACGACGGCCGGCAATGGGCCGCCCTCGTCGAAGCAGCTGCGTTTGCCGGTATGGCACGCGGCGCCCACCTGATCGACCTCGATGAGCAACGCGTCGCCATCGCAATCGAGGCGCACGGACTTCACATACTGCACATGACCCGACGTGTCCCCCTTGCGCCAGTATTCCTGACGCGAACGCGACCAGAACGTGACACGTCCCGTTGTCAGCGTGCGGCGCAACGCCTCATCGTCCATATATCCGACCATGAGCACCTCATGCGTGTCGTACTGCTGCACGACGGCGCATACGAGCCCTTGTTCGTCGTATTTGAGCCGCGCCTTGATGCGCGGGTCGAGCGTCACCGTATTGTCATAGGTCATTTCAGCTTCGCTGCCCATCATGCTCCATCATCAATCATTGGGAAACCACATATGAACCACATCATCATACATGCGCACGCGCCCTTGGGCGCACCGGCCTCAGCGCACCGTATAGCCGGCGCGGCGCAGTTCGTCCTTGACCTCGCCGATCGTGACCTTGCCGAAATGGAAGATCGATGCGGCGAGCACGGCGTCCGCGCCCGCGGCGATCGCCGGCGGGAAATCCTGCGCCTTGCCCGCGCCGCCCGACGCGATGATCGGAATCGAGACGACTTCGCGCATCGCACGGATCATCTCGAGATCGAACCCCTGCTGCGTGCCATCGGCGTCCATCGAATTGAGCAGGATCTCGCCGGCGCCGAGTTCCTCGGCGCGTTTCGCCCACCACAACGCGTCGATGCCCGTCGACGTGCGTCCTCCCATCGTCGTGACCTCGAATCCGGAGCGCGTATGCTGCTCGCCGCGTTCACGCCTCGCGTCGACGGACAGGACGAGCACCTGGTTGCCGAAACGTCCTGCGACGCGGCTGATCAACGTCGGATCGTTGATTGCCGCCGTGTTGACACCGACCTTGTCGGCGCCGCAGCGCAGCAGCGAATCGACATCCTCGGGCGTGCGCACACCACCGCCGACGGTCAGTGGGATGAAGACCTGCTCAGCCGTACGCGTGACGACGTCGACCATCGTCTGACGGTGCGAGCTCGACGCGGTCACGTCGAGGAACGTCAATTCATCGGCGCCCTGACGGTAGTACTCGGCGGCGAGCTCGACGGGATCGCCCGCGTCCTTGAGGTTCTCGAAATGGACGCCCTTGACGACGCGTCCGGCGTCGACGTCGAGACATGGGATAACACGGACCGCCAAAGACATGGGCGCACCTCTTCAGATCGTTGTATCGGACGGGAACACGAATGGTTCCAGCGTACTGATTCCCTGTTACATCGACATTGGGTGACGTTCCCCGTGCCCGCATCGTGAAACAGCGCCACGCTCCGGACGAGGCGGCGCACATCCGCACAATCGTTGCAATACCGCGGATGCAACCGCAGGTTGCCCGGCCATCTTGCGGTTGCACCGGCGCATGCAACCGCAAGCTGATGGACGCGGGGCACGCCTTTCGGTCATAGTGGATGCCATCGCCCCGGCCACCGGAAAAGGCCCCACGGCAAAGGAAAGGAACGACGGCCATGAGCTTCAGGGACAATCTGCAATACCTGCGTGCACAACGCAACATGACACAAGAGCAGCTCGCGATGCTGCTCGGCGTATCCAGACAGGCGATCAGCAAATGGGAAAGCGACAAAGCATATCCGGAAATGGACAAACTGCTCATGATATGCGACCTGTTCGGTGTCACCCTCGACGACCTCGTCATCGGAGACGTCCGCACGCCGGTGACGCACGCCGAAACGGCCCATCTGGAGGACACGGACGGTGCACGTCCCCCAAAAGCGGTCACGGGCGCAGGGATGCCGCCCCTTCCTGAGCCATCCGCATTGCCGCAGGACATCACTGGATACGACGAACACATGCGCTCGTTCGACAGGAGGATTTCCACGGGCGTGTTCGCGGTCATCTTCGGCGTCGGCGTCGGCCTGTTGTTCACCGGCGAGCATGCGCTGCCGGTATCGCCGTCGTTCGGCGATTTCCTCGTCTTCCTGTGCGTCGCGATCGGCGTGCTCGTCGCGCTCGCGTTCTTCATCCCAGCGGGCCTCGACCATGCCGAGTTCATGAGGCGCCACCCGTTCGTCGAGGACTTCTACACACGTGAGGACCGCCAGCAGGCGATGCGCACGCTCACGATAAGCCTCATCTTCGGCATCGGGCTGATCCTCATCGCGCTCGCGTTCCTCATCCTCGCCGACAGTGCGCTGCATATCGACGAGGGATGGCCGACCGCGTTGTTCATGATGATCATCGCCGGCGGTGTCGCTGCATGCACATTCGGTGGCATGAACTATGCGCGCATCGACGTCGCGGCATACAACAAGGAGGCAGTGCGCGAGGAACGCAGCCGGCATATGGACACGATGGAGGGCCTCAACGGCGCGATATGCGGCACGATCATGATCCTTGCGACAATCGCGGGACTGTCGATGCTGTTCTTCTTCGACGGCGGACCGAACGGCATGTTCTGGATGTCGTGGGTTATTGGCGGACTGCTGTGCGGCATCTCGTCGATCGTCACGAACGCGATCGCCGAACGCGACACGAAACGCTGAACGGTCCGGATCATTGACCGATGAGGGGCGATGCAGCGCATCGCCCCTCATCGGTACGTCGTGCGCGCTTGCGGCCGCACACCGCTTGGATTGCCCGTAGATGCCCGCAATGAGCTCAAGGTTCTCACGCACATTGAGATGCTCCGCGACAGCCGTCTGCTGCGGGGAAACGTTGATGCGCTCACTGATCCTCGCGCCGTCGGTGAGTACGGATTTGCCGAGCACGTATGCGTCCCCGCTCGTGGGGCGCGTCAATCCGGTGAGCATCGATATCGTCGTCGTCTTGCCTGCGCCGTTCACGCCGAGTAGCGCGAAGATGCTCCCCTGCTCGACGACGAGGTTCTCATCGTCGACGGCGGTCGTGCCGCCATACCGTTTCGTCAGATGCACGGTGCGTATCGCATCCATGACACGCTCCTTCCTTTGTCGCCACCGACCGTTGCGTCGCCGTCCGTTCTGCTTCCAGTTGAGCCTTGAGCGCCCTGTAGACGTCGGATGTCGAGCGTCCGACGAAATCGCCGTCTCATTCGAGGTACCGCGAAGCGATCATCGTCGCAAGACCATGCACGTAGACCCACAGCTGCATATGGAACGCGTACGCCCGCTCATATGACACACCAAGCTGTGCGGCGACAAGTTCGATGACGGGACGTACATCCTGCTCCGCCTGTTCCATCTCATGCCGGGTGCGGGGCCGCATGAACAGCATCGCGAACAGTCGGGGTTCCCTACGCGCGAAGTCGATGTAGGCAAGTCCGCTCGCGAGATACGGCTTGTCCCCTCCGTCCTCCATCGCGGCCCTGGCATGGTCGTTGTACGCCTCATTCGCGGACAACCAGACGGCATGGCGCAACTCCTCCATGTTCGCGAACGCGTCGAAGATCGGCCTGACCGAGCACCCGAGACGGCTCGCCAGCGTCCGTGCACTCAGTGCGTCCGCCCCCCTGTTCGCGGACGATCGCGAAGGCGACGTCGATGATCCGTTCACGTGAATATTTCGCTATCCGCGGCATCATGCATCTCCATTCGTATGGCATCGTGTGACATGGCCACCGGTCATCACACAGAATGACACCCGTTACGTAACACCTGTTCTATTATTCTCTCGGCGATGCACGGTACGCACCGGCAGCCGTCTGCGCAACACAGCAGAAAGCCCCGCACTGTGCGCATGCCATGCGCGCAGTGCGGGGCTCGGAACCCGGCGTCCAGTGGCGTCAGGAACGCTGCGGCATCGTCATATTGACGGTCTTGGCGGCAAGCTGCCCGCAGGCGCCATCGATGTCCTGGCCCCTCGTGTCACGCAATGTCGCGGTGATCCCGGCATCGTGCAGGATCTCAAGGAACCGTTGCTCGTCCTCGGGCTTCGACGCCGTCCATTTCGAACCCTCGATCGGATTGAGCGGGATCGGGTTGACATGCGCCCAGTTGTCACCGTAATGGTTGAGTTTGTTCGCGAGTTGGCGCGCGTGCACCTCCTGGTCGTTGATGCCACGCATGAGCGCGTATTCGATGCTCACACGGCGCTTGCTCGCGAGATAGAAGTCGTGGGCGGCGTCGAGCACGGCGTCGACGCCGAACCGTTTGTTCATTGGTACGAGCTCGTCCCTCAGCTCATTGTTCGGCGCGTGGAGCGAAACGGCGAGGCGGACCGGAACGCCTTCCTGCGCGAGTCTGCGGATACCGGGGACGACACCGACGGTAGATACGGTGATGTTGCGTGCCGAGATGCCGAAGCCTTCAGGAGGCATCGCGCTTATCTGGCGTACAGCCGACATGATGGCCTTGTAATTGCCCATCGGCTCCCCCATGCCCATGAACACGACATTGCTCAAGCGCCCGGGGCCCCCGGCCACCTCACCGCGTTGCATCATCGCCGCCGCGACGCGCACCTGCTCGACGATCTCGCCAGCGGACATGTTGCGCGTCAGCCCCAACTGTCCGGTCGCGCAGAACGGGCACCCCATGCCACAACCGACCTGGGACGATATGCACAGCGTCGTGCGGTTCGGGTACCGCATGAGCACCGATTCGATCTTCGCATCGTCGAACAGATTCCACAACGTCTTGACCGTCTGGCCGTCGTCGGCGACCTGACGCGTCACTTCGGTGATGAGCGTCGGGAAGAACGCCTGTTGCACGTCCCCGCGCAACGAGGCGGGGACATCGGTGAAGGTCGAGGCATCGGCGTCGAAATGGGCGTAGTAATGGTTCGCGAGCTGTTTGACGCGGAACTTCGGCATGTCGAGCGCCTTCGCGCGTTCGATGCGCTCTCCGGCATCCATGTCCGCGAAATGCAGCGGCGGTTTGCCACGGCGCGCATGGTCCTTCGCGAGCACATCACGGAACGCACCGGACGTGCCTCCGGGCGTGATGCCGCTTTCCAGCTCGTCATGCGTCGTGGCGGTGGAACGGAACGAATCGTCAGAGGTCATGGTCGTCACACTTTCGTCGGATAGATGGCATATGCCCAACACCGGATGGGCGCGCGTCGCGAGGGCGGCCGGTCACAGTCCGGTCATCCACAGCAGCACGCATATGAACGGCGCGCACATGAGGATCGAATCGACACGGTCGAGGATGCCACCGTGCCCTTTGAGCAGATGGCCCATGTCCTTGATGCCAAGGTCTCGTTTGATCAGCGATGCGCACAGGTCGCCGAACGTGCCGACGACGCCGATCATGATGCCGGCGATGATGGGCACCCACCAATGCGACGCCCACATCGACGCCTCATAGGTGCATGCGAACACGACAGCACAACCAGCCATCGCGAAAAGAACCGAACCGCATAGGCCTTCGACCGATTTCTTCGGGGATATCGTCGGGCACAGCTTGTGCCTGCCGAGCCATGCCCCCGCGAACAGGCCGCCCGTGTCACTCAGCGCCGGCATGAACACGATGAGGATCGCATGCGAGACCGGATGTCCATTGAACGTGACCGGCATGATGATGCATGAGGCAAGCAAGGGGATATAGAGGACGGTGAACATCGACACAGCCACTTGCGTCAGATGGCTATGCGGTTCCTGCGCAAGGCGCTCCGCGCGGGGACCGTTGCCGTCCGAGGCCTTGTTCGCGACCGCCTGCGATGTCCTGCCGTTGAGCGTGATCTGCAGACTCGCGGTGACGGCGACGATGATGAGCGACGCCATCACACCTGTGGCCATCGCGACGACGTGTTGCTCACAGAAGTAGACGGCGAGCAGTGTCGCAGTTGAACAGATCCAAAGCGTGAGCAGTGGGATGTGCAGGTTGCGGGTCGCGAAGTCCACCCTGAGTTCCCACAGCGCCGGAATCATGAACACGACGACAAGCAATGCGAACAGCATCGGATCGATGAACAGGCATGCAAGGATGATGACGATGAGCACGACGGCCGTCGCCACGGCCTGGGGCATGTTGCGGCCGGTCCTCTTGTTGATCTGTTCGAGTTTCTCCTCGGCCTCATGGGATTGCTGCATATGCGGCACCGTTGCCTTCCTTCAGTGGGACGGGTGTGTCCTTGGTCCGAGGACACACCCGTGCATGACATACAACGATGCGCCCACGCGCGTTCCCGAAGCTTCGGGGACCGTTTCCACGTCGGGCGCATCGAATGGCAGGAGGTGTCAGACCTCCATGATCTCCTTCTGCTTGCCTTCGAGCAGGGCATCGAGTTCCTCGGTGACCTGCTTCGTGACCTTGTCGAGGTCCTTGAGCAGGCGGTCGCCCTCATCCTCGCCCATCTCGCCGTCCTTGACGGCCTTGTCAATCGCTTCCTTCGTCTTGCGGCGGATGTTGCGCACAGCGACCTTGCCGTCCTCGGCCTTCGTCTTGGCGAGTTTGACGTATTCCTTGCGGCGGTCCTCGGTCAGTTCCGGCATCGTCAACAGAATCTGCGCGCCGTTGCGGCGTGGGCTTGCACCGAGGTCGGAATCACGCAGCGCCTTTTCGACGGCGTTCGCCTGTGATGGGTCGAACGGCGTCACGGACAATGTCCGCGGTTCCGGCACACCGATCGTCGCGACCGACTTGAGCGGCGTAGGCGCGCCGTAGTATTCGACGACAATGCCGTTGAGAAGCGCCGGGTTGGCGCGGCCGGTACGGATACCGGAGAAGTTCTCCTTCGTCGATTCGACGGATTTCGCCATCTGCGCCTTGGCTTGGTCCACGAGATTTGCCATGTTGTTCTCCTTTGATGAAACCTGTGTTCACTATGCGTACCGCGTGGGCGTCACGCGAGTTGGGATTCGCCATTGGACACCAACGTACCAATGGATTCGCCGAGCAACGCGCGGGTGACGTTACCGGGCGCTTCGAGGCCGAACACGCGGATGTGCTGGTCGTTGTCACGCGCCATCGCCATCGCCGACGCGTCCATGACCGCGAGGTTGTCAACGAGTGCACGTTTGTAGCTCAGACGGGCGAATCGCTTCGCGTCGGCATCCTTGCGAGGGTCGGCCGTATAGACACCATCGACGCCGTTCTTGCCCATGAGCACCTCGTCGCAATGAATCTCAAGCGAACGCTGGATCGAGACGGTGTCGGTCGAGAAATACGGCATGCCAGCCCCGGCACCGAAGATGACGACACGCCCCTTTTCGAGATGGCGGATCGCCTTGAGGGGAATGTACGGTTCAGCGACCTGTCCCATCGTGATAGCCGTCTGCACGCGCGTCGCCTGCCCCTCCTGCTCGAGGAAATCCTGCAGCGCGAGACAGTTCATGACGGTACCGAGCATGCCCATGTAATCGCCGCGGGAACGGTCGATGCCTGCCTGCTGGAGCTCGGCGCCGCGGAAGAAATTGCCGCCGCCGGTGACGATGGCGACCTGCACGCCCGCTTCGACGGCCGGAACGATCTCCGACGCGATGCGGCGCACTACCCCTGTGTCGATGCCGACGCTACCTCCACCGAAGGCCTCCCCCGAAAGCTTGAGCAACACCCTACGTGGTTCGGACTGTGCCGTTTCTTCTGCCATACCGTGCCTTTCGTTGCCGATCGAACGCATAATGCCGTCTTTTAGAGTATCGGTGGCGTTTGACACGGAAAGGGGTCGCCCGTCATTCCTGATGGGCGACCCCTTCGATATGCTAGGGCTGGTGCGGCCATAGCATCAGTCGACGTCGGCCTCCGGGCCCTTGCCGACCTCAAGACGTGCGAACGCGAGGGCCTGGCCGCCGACCTCCTTGAAGAGATCGCCGATCGACTTCGACGGATCCTTGACGTAGGCCTGCTCAAGCAACACGTTCTCCTTGAAGAAGGCGTTGAGACGTCCCTCGACGATCTTCGGGACGATCTTCTCCGGCTTGCCTTCGGCGAGGGACTTCTCGGTCGCGACGCGGCGTTCGGCCTCGACGACATCCTCCGGGACATCCTCACGGGTGAGCCAACGCGCACCCATCGCGGAAATCTGCAGGGCGGCCTCATGGGCCACGGCGGCGCCGGCCTCGTCGGTCGCGATCATCGCGACGATGCTCGGCGGCATCTCGGCGGACTTCTTGTGGGCATAGATCTCGACGCGCGGTCCGGTGATCTTCGCGAACTGGCCGACCTTGACATGCTCGCCGAACAGTGCGGCGGCCTCTTCGATGTCGGTCTTCACGGTGCCGTCCGCGGACGGGGCTTCAAGGACGGCTTCGATGCTGTCGGCGTCTGCCTTGACCGCGTCCGCGAGGACCGTGTCGGCGAAGTCGACGAACTTCGGCGTCTTCGCGACGAAGTCGGTCTCCGAATTGAGCTCGACGGCGTAACCGGTCTGGCCGTTTGCCGAATCGATGACGGTCGAGGCGATCGTGCCTTCCTGGGCCTTGCGGCCCTCGCGCTTGCCAGCGGCTTGGATGCCCTTCGCGCGGATGATTTCCTTCGCGCGCGCGACATCGCCTTCGGCCTCGGTGAGCGCCTTCTTGACGTCCATCATGCCTGCGCCGGTCTCCTCACGGACCTGCTTGATCAATGCTGCGGTGATAGCTGCCATTGATATCTCCTTGGTTTGAATGAAAAGTGTTCAGGAAAGCCATGGTGTGCGGCGATGCATCATGCGTCGCCGCACATGAATCACTTGGCTTCGGTGTCCTTCTCGGCCTGCGAGGCTTCGAAGTGGGCGTCCGAGCGGGCGGCCTCGGAGGAGGTGCCTTCGGCTTCGTCATCCTTGAGGACGGCGCTCTCGGTGACGACGGCGTTCTCACGATCGGTCGTCTTGCTGTCGTTCTCGAGCAGTTCCTTCTCCCAAGCAGGCATCGGCTGTTCGGCATTGTCACCCTCAGCCTGGGCGCCCTTGTTGGAGCGTTCGATCTGGCCTTCGGCGACAGCGTCGGCGAAAAGCGTCGTAAGCAGTTCGATGCCGCGGATTGCGTCGTCGTTCGCTGGAATCGGGTATTCGACGGTTTCCGGATCGGCGTTCGTGTCGACGATCGCGACGACCGGGATGCCGAGCTTATGGGCTTCCTCGACCGCAAGCGCTTCCTTGTTGACGTCCACGACGAACATCGCGGAAGGCGTGCGGCTCATGTTGCGGATACCACCGAGCTGCTTCTCGAGCTTGTCCTTCTCGCGTTCAAGGAGCAGCAGCTCCTTCTTCGTCAGACCAGAGCCGTGGACATCGGAGAAGTCCATTTTCTCGAGTTCCTTGAGACGCGTGACGCGCTTGGAGACGGTCTGGAAGTTCGTGAGCATGCCGCCGAGCCAACGCTCGGACACATACGGCATGTCCACGCGGGTCGCCTGGGCCTTGATGGCTTCCTGAGCCTGCTTCTTCGTGCCGACGAACAGGACGGTGCCGTTGTGCTCGACGGTCGTCTTGATGAAATCATAGGCGACGTCGATCAGGTCGAGTGTCTTGAACAGGTCGATGATATAGATGCCGTTGCGCTCCGTGAGGATGTACTGCTTCATCTTCGGGTTCCAACGACGGGTCTGGTGTCCGAACTGAAGACCTGCTTTCAGCATCTCGCTCATGGTGATCTGAGCCATGGTATTGCTACCTTTCTTGTCGGTTATTGCCTAGCCATGCGGCATTGCGTGCAATCTCGCCCCCACTTGGGGTTCGACCGACCGACACAAGCCGTCGCTCACATGGCGCGTATTCACGATGCGCGTGTAGGGGATGTGTTTTGTGGCGTCCCCACGTGCGACTGCGGGGCCGCCGGATGGCGCACCATCGTCGAATATAGCATGGGCTCCTCCCAGAATCAACGATTCTGGGAGGAGCCCACCGACGTGGATGGCTCAGCGCTGCAGACTGCGCATCCTGCGCATCGCCGCGCGTCGTTCGTCCTTTTCAAGACGGTCGATGTACACATGGCCGTCAAGGTGGTCGGTCTCATGCTGGAGCATGCGCCCCATGATGCCGTCGCCTTCGAGGACGACCTCGTTGCCGTCGAGGTCGATGCCACGCACGCGCGCATATTCGGCGCGGCGGGTCTTGTACCACAATCCAGGCAGCGACAGGCAGCCTTCGTCACCGTACTGTTCGCCCCTCGTCTCCTCGAGCACCGGGTTGAGGATGTAGCCGACGCGGCCGTCGAGATTGTAGGAGAACGCGCGCAGGCTCACGCCGATCTGGTTCGCGGACAGTCCCGCACGTCCAGGATCGTCGACGGTGTCGAGCAGGTCCTCGACAAGGCGGCGCACCGCCGGCGTGATCTCGGTGATGGGATCGCACGGCGTGCGCAGGACGGGATCGGGTACGACTCGAATTTCACGGATTGCCACTGGTCACTCCTCTGTTTTGGTTTGCTCGGTCTTCGACTCAGGGTCGCGGTCGCCCATATTCGCGGCGTCTCCCCTGTCACGTATGGCGCCGGTGCGCTCATCGCGCCACTCGCCGAAGCGCTCCTGCACGTTGCCGATCGCGTGGCGCACGCGCGGCGTCACGTTCTCGGACGCGGCACGCACGCTTTCGCCGGCCTTCCTCACCGTCTCCGTCGTGCTTTCCAGGATCTGTATGCCGACATTCGGCGTGCGCACGGCGGCCATCGGCGCATACAGCTCACCTTCGATCACATCGGCATATTGTGTGAGCACCTTCGGACGAACGACCTTCATGCTCGCCGTCATCGTGCCATCCTCAAGGCTGAAGTCCTCGGGGAGCACGATGAACTTGCGCACCGATTCGGCGCGTGACACCGCGGCGTTCGCGCTGTCCACATATTGCTGAATGAAGGAATGGACGGCATCGCTGTTCGCGACATCCTCCATCGGCAGGTCGGGGTCGAGCCCCTGCTCCTTGAGCCACGACGGCGTCATATCCGGGTCGAGCGTCACCAACGCGCCGATGAACGGCTTGTTGTCACCGACGACGACGGCATGGGCGACAATCGGACACTCGCATATCGTGTTCTCCATTGGCGCCGGGGAGACGTTCTTGCCGCCCGCGGTGATGATGATGTCCTTCTTGCGGCCGGTGATGTACAGGAACCCCTCGTCGTCGATTGTGCCAAGATCGCCCGTGTGCAGCCAACCGCTCGGCTCGAGGACCTCGTCGGTCTTCGCCGGGTTCTTGTAGTAGCCGAGGAACACGTTCGGGCCTTTGACCTCGATCTCACCATCCTCGGCCGTGCGGACAGCCATGCCGGGGCCGGGACGTCCGACCGAACCGGGACGGTTCGCCTTCTGCCAGTTGACGACCATCGGCGCGGCCGTCTCCGTCATGCCATACCCCTGAATGAAGGTGATGTCATCCATGCCGTTGAAGAAATGCACGAGATCGGTATTGATCGGCGCCCCGCCACATGCGAGGTAGCGCAGGTTGGGGCCAAGCGCCGAGCGGAACGACGACGCGACGGTGCCCATATAGAACGAATGCTTCATACGCATGATCACTGAAGGATGATTGTGCTCGACCTCCATCTTCGACCATGCGACGAAATGCTTGTACGCGTTCGCGAAGACACGACCGCGCATGCCGGCGCCGGCCTTCTGCGACGCCGCGTTGAACACCTTCTCGAAGACACGCGGCACACCAAGCAGATAGGTCGGTTTGAACCCACGCAGATCGGCAAGCAGATGTTTCGCTCCGGGCACATAGCCGACAACTCCATGGCCGCCGATCGCCGTGTATTGGATGTAACGCGCGAAACAATGCGCAAGCGGCAGGAACAGCAACAGCCTGTTCGGCTCATAGAGCATCTCCGGCAGGATTTCATAGCCGTTCTTGACGATATGCGTGAAATTGCGGTGCGACAGCATCGCACCCTTCGGTTTGCCGGTCGAACCGGATGTATAGACGATCGTCAGCAAATCGTCCGCCCGCACCCGGCCGATCGCGTCGTCCAACGCGTCGTCGTCGACGGCCTCGCCGTAATTGATGAGAGCGTCGAGCGCGCCGTTCTCGATGTTGAGTACATGCTTGACGCATGGATGCTCGGCGGCGATGTAATCGAGGGTGTGCGTATGCGCCTCGTCACCACCGAACGCGATGAGTGGCTCGACCTCCTCGACGATCGAGGCGGCCTGCTTCGGGGAATCCGTCTCATAAATCGGCACGGAGACCGCACCGATCGCCGCACAGGCGAAATCGAGGACGCCCCACTCATAGCATGTGGCCGAATACAGCACGACCATCGTGCCTTGCCGTGCGCCGAGGGCCATGAGGCCCTTCGCGACACTGTGCACCTGGGCGAGCATCTCCCCCGCCATGACATCATTCCACTGACGTGTCCTTTCGTCCTTCCATTGGGCGATGAGGTCGTCGGGGTCGGCGATCGCGCGCTTGGACAACAGCGAATACACTGTGTCCCCCTGCGTCGTCACATAGATATTGTCAAGTCCATATTCCCTGAGCATGTCTCAACTATAACGCAGGGGGGCGCGAGCGACCGACGATTCAGCCGAGGTCCATCAGGACGCACATCCAGCGCGACCCCACGCGCACGAGGCGCATGTTGCCGCAATGGTGCTTCCCTCCGATGGTCAGATGTATCGAGACCTCCATGACGGTCTCACTCAGCATCATCACATGGACGAGGGTCGGCATGACCGGTGCATAACGCATCCTGAGCACCGGTTCGGGAAGTGTGCGCGGATCACACGTGAGGACCGAACGCATCATCTCGATACGCTCGATGCACTCGGGCTGCATGTATTTCGCAAGCGAGCTTCCCGACTGGCGTGCACGCATGACCTCGATCGCCGAACACAGCGTGCGGCATATCTGCATGATGAGGTTATGGATATAGGAATCGGCGTATTCGTGCATGAAACACAGCTGCACATGGTAGCGCAACGATTCGCCCGGCACCGCGAGCGGAATCTCACCGTCGAAATACGGCAGCACCTGTGCGGCGCACCGCTTCATGCGTTCTATTGCCTTGAGGTCGGCTATCCGGGCCAGTCGAGCGCGTTCGCAGTCCCTGCGCACGTCGGCGTCGAATTCCTTGCGGCTTTCCTCGTCCATTTCCTCATACAGTTTCGACCATCCGAGGTCGAGGACTTCGTCATCATTGTTGTCCCCCGTAGGCTCATCCTGCATGTAAGCATCGTCGCTCCTGACCATGTACGGGCCTCCTTCTCTTTATTCTTTCATCTGTCGTCGCTTGGGCGTTCCACGCGTCTTGTGCGGCCATATGCAGGCCGCGAAGCGGCGGCGGTGCATATGGGATGCACATGGGACGCAATTGGATGCGCCAGCATTGTTTTGTTGTTGTTCATAGCGGTCGACTCCCTTCCTCCCCAGTTCGCACCGTTGATTCCGCGAATCTCCCCGCCGCAATCGAATGTAGCGTATTTCGAGGCAATATGCCAACGCTCTCACTTGAACATTCCATTTGTGGATAAACTGTGCATCATCCACAATCGAACAAATTATTGTGGATTTGTGTCGATGTGCCGCAAATGCCTTCTCAAACATGGCAGTATTTCACCCTTTTTGCTCATGCGCGTTGAATACGTTTGCACAATGAACTAATCGAACAAAATGTGAATTGCGACACTCTAGCTATATATTGTCGTATCCACATATTGGGAATCCACAGCGACCCCTACACGCACAGAAGCATGAAAACGCACCATACGCACCTTCCATGACACATCGGCACACATACAATCAATAGACATTTCATGCCAATATGTTCGCCTACGGCGATATATATGCGTGATGCGCGTACTCCTCAGGGCCCCCTCACTATATAGCAAAGCGGGGCCGTGGTGCGCGCAACGCCACCATTGCGCGCACCACGACCCCGTCAATGCAGGAGGGCTCCGCTCAGCGCCCCGTGGGCGTCACGACGACATCACAGCGCTGGAAGTTCTTGAGGTCGACGTATCCGGTGGACGCCATCGCACGGCGCAACGCACCGATGAAGTTCGTCTTGCCGTCGGCCATGTGGCTCGGTCCGTAGAGAATCTCCTCAAGCGTGCCCACGGTTCCCACATCGGAGCGCAAGCCACGCGGGAGCGTCTCATGGCGGGCTTCCGCACCCCAATGCATGCCATGGCCCGGAGCTTCCTTCGCGCGTGCGAGCGGCGCGCCAAGCATGCACGCATCCGCACCCATCGCAAGGGCGGTCACGAAACTGCCGGAATTGCCCATGCCGCCGTCGGCGATCACCTGCACATAGCGGCCGCCCGATTCGTCCATATAGTCGCGGCGCGCCTCGGCGACATCGGATATCGCAGTCGCGAGCGGCACATGCACGCCGATTGTCTTGCGTACCGCGGAGACCGCGCCGCCGCCGAAGCCGACGAGGACACCCGCCGCGCCGGCGCGCATGAGATGCAGCGCCGCCGTGTAGTTCGCGGCGCCGCCGACGATGACGGGGACATCAAGGTCGTAGATGAACTTCTTGAGGTTGAGCGGCTCATGGTCGGTCGACACATGCTCGGCGGACACGGCCGTCCCACGGATGACGAAGAGGTCGACGCCCGCCTCGAGGACGGTCGAGTAATACTGCTGCGTGCGCTGCGGCGACAGCGCGCCGGCGACCGTCACACCTGCGTCACGGATTTCATGAAGACGCGAAACGATGAGCTCCGGTTTGATCGGTTCGGAGTACACACGCTGCAGATAGGCCGTCGCCTCACCCGGACCAAGCTCACCGATATGCGCAAGAATCGGCTCAGGGTCGTCATACCTCGTCCACAGGCCTTCAAGGTCGAGGACACCGACAGTGCCGAGCCGACCGAGCGCGATCGCGGTCTCTGGGCTGGTGACCGAATCCATCGGCGCGCCGATGACGGGAATGTCGAACTGGTAGGCGTCCACCCGCCATGTCGTGGACACGTCCTGCGGATCACGTGTGCGGCGCGAGGGGACGATCGCGATGTCGTCGAGACCATAGGCGATGCGGCCCTTCTTGCCAAGGCCGATTTCAATTTCCTGAGACATGGTTCTTAGGCTAATGCTCGGCAATGACACGCAAAGCACCGCATTTTTGGACAATCGACCGTCGACGAAACACTCATGCGCTAAGCATGTCTATCGAAACAATCGATCACTCACTGGAGGAATCCCCCATGACGAAAATCAAGGTCGAAGGAACCGTCGTCGAACTCGACGGCGACGAGATGACGCGCGTCATCTGGAAGGACATCAAGGACCGCCTCATCCTGCCCTACCTCGACGTCAACCTCGATTACTATGACCTGAGCATCCAAAACCGTGACGCGACCGACGACCAGGTGACGGTCGACGCCGCGGAGGCAATCAAACGCGAGCATGTCGGCGTCAAATGCGCGACGATCACGCCGGACGAGGCGCGCGTGGAGGAATTCGGACTCAAGAAGATGTGGAAGTCGCCGAACGGCACAATCCGCAACATCCTCGGCGGCACGATCTTCCGTGAGCCCATCGTCATCTCGAATATACCGCGCCTCGTGCCCGGATGGACGAAGCCGATCGTCGTCGCGCGCCACGCGTTCGGCGACCAGTACAAGGCGACCGATTTCAAGGTCCCCGGCTCCGGCAAGTTGACGGTGACGTTCACGCCGCAGGATGGCTCCGCGCCGATCGAACACCTCGTCTTCGACTACCCTGGAGCCGGCGTCGCGCAGGTCCAGTACAACCTCGACGATTCGATCCGCGGATTCGCGCGCGCATGTTTCAATTACGGACTGCTGCGCGGATACCCGGTCTACCTGTCGACGAAGAACACGATCCTCAAGGCCTATGACGGCGAGTTCAAGGACATCTTCGCCGAAGTGTTCGAGACCGAATACAAGGACCGCTATGAGCAGGAGGGCCTCACCTACGAGCACCGCCTCATCGACGACATGGTCGCGAGCTCGCTCAAATGGCATGGCGGCTATGTGTGGGCCTGCAAGAACTACGACGGCGACGTGCAGTCGGACACCGTCGCACAGGGCTTCGGGTCGCTCGGCCTCATGACGTCGGTCCTCATGACGCCCGACGGCCAGACCGTCGAGGCCGAAGCCGCGCACGGCACCGTCACACGCCATTACCGCCGTTGGCAGCAGGGCGAGAAGACGTCGACGAATCCGATTGCCTCGATCTACGCATGGACGGGCGGCCTCAAGCACCGTGCGAAGCTTGACGGCACCCCGCAGGTCGCCGATTTCGCCGAGAAGCTCGAGCAGACGATCATCTCGACCGTTGAAGGCGGCCAGATGACGAAGGACCTTGCGATGCTCATCGGCCCCGACCATCCGTGGCTTGACACGGAGGGATTCATGGATGCGCTTGACGAGAACCTGAACAAGACGCTTCGGGGCTGACGGGCCCTGTCGGGACGAACGGCCCGGGAGGTGGGGCCACATCCGCCATCCCGGGCCGTTTGCCGTCTTTCCGAGTACAATCGTGCTGTGTTCGTCCCCGACCATCCTCGAGAAAGCGGTACGTCATGTCATCCATGAGTCCCATTCCCCTGCGTCGCCGCATGATGATGGCGCTGTGCTGCACGCTGTCGTTCACATTGACGGCGTGCTCGGGCGCGACCGGGGGCGCCCCGGAATCAGGGCTTGAGGCGACACCGTCCGAGACGAATGGGTCGGTGGCGATGTTCGTACCGAATGACGGTTTCACGATCTCCCAGAATGTCCCAATCAACACATGGAACAGATTTGTAGACGCCACATCGGACGCACTCGTCGAACATGGCTTCGAAAACAGCTCGATCGACGCGCATATGGATTCCGATTTCGACAAGCAAAGCAGGAGTCTCGATACATATGTCCGCGAATATGTCGAGCGGACGGATGAAGGACGACATCCTGATTCCAATACCGACGAGGGAACAGTGACGCTCATCGTCGCCCCCGCGGTGCGGACTGCGGAATCGACGAAATACTATGGCGATTACACGACGCAGACACTCAGCACCGAAACCACCGACGGCGGCACGGACGAACGGGCATACCACGAGGCGCTCATGCGCACCGTCGATGCGCTCACGCTCGCCAAATCAGCGGGTGTGCACGTCATCGTCCTCTCCACACGCATCCCCGGCTTCACCCCCGACGTCTTCGTATCGATGTGCGCTGCAGAACAGATAGGACGTATGCAGGCACAGCAGCTCGTCAACAAACTCGAACTCGACAAGACAAGCAAAGACAATCCCAAACGCATCGAAATCATGCTCCCCCTCGACGGGCGCGCCACGCATATGGACGATGAACAGCAGTTCGCGCACGATGCATTCGTCGGCGCGTGGAGCGTGCTCGGCACCTATTTCCGCTCCGGGGTCGTCATGAGTCCTTCACTCAAACTCTCCGCGGCTTCGACCGAGGACGATTGGCACGATGTCGCGTTCGAAGCGAAGAACGTCGATGATGTCGTCGACGAGATCAGGGCACGGCTGCGTACGAACACGAAAGGCACGTTCACACCAATCGACGGCGTCGTCTCGATGAACGACTTCGTCGCATCCGGTGTCGTCAAGGGACTCGCCGACATGGGGTATGTCGGCACGGCAGCCGACATCAACCCATCGATCACGGTCGGCGACGTCCTTGGCAACATCGCGGGCAAACATGATGTGCAGCGCGGCAAGGTTCCCGAACCGACACAGGCCCCCAAACCGGGCGTCGACGCCCACACGGGGGATGAAAGCGCCAACGGCGGCGCGGCGGCGGCCTCCTCCAGCCGTTGGCCGATCATCACCGGCTACGGCGCCTACGTCAGCAACATTCCGAACATCGTAGACGGCAAGCAGTGGATGACCGGCCTCGCCTCGCGCAACGACAACGCCGAGGGCATCGCGGCCTTATGCCAGGCGTTCGACCGAGGCGAAGGAGCGGCTTCGACTCGGCATCTCAATACCGTCGACGGTGTGCCGACGATGGCGCTCCCCCTCGTCGCAGTGAGCGCCGGCAACCTCAAAACGGCGCTCATCGACCCAGGGTACATCTCGCTCGCGGACGCCGACCTGTAGACATGAGCGGTCCGGCGTACGCTCATTCAACGAGCATGACGCGCTGCGCATGAAGCCATCGTTCAGGGTCGACATACCTCCTTCCCGCAGCACGCATGCCCCAGTGCACGCATGTGCCGTCACAATGGTCACTTGTTCCAGACACGGTGCCGAACGGCTCGCCGCGACGAACCCTCGAGCCGACAACGAGTGATGTGACCGCCGGTTCGAAGGTCAACGTCCATGCGCCGTGCACGATGCTGACGACCGATTTGCCTGCGACCTTGCCTGAAAAACTGATCGAACCGTCCACAGGCGCGACAAGCGTCGTCCCCTCCTGCGCCTCGATGTCGATGCCCCTATGCCCGGCAAGCCATACCTGGGCAGGCCCGTCGAACGCCGAAGCAACAATGCCTCCCTTGACCGGCATGACCATCGCGGGTGCGCATCCATCGTCGGCATGGGCGCAGCCGGTCTCCCGCACACCCACGGCAAGCGCCGACGCCGATACGACGAGCATCGTCACCGACACGAGTGCGTTGCGGCGCATACGGCCGCGCATCGCCTCGATACGCTTCCTCCGCTTCGCCCGGCGGATGTGTGCCGCTTGTTCGTATTGTCCCATACGCTTCCTCCTTCGGATCGTGGATCGTCGGTTCCACTATCCGACGCAGCGTATGCCGCTGTCCATCACGACGAAGGTATGTGTACGGACGGCCCCTGGATACGGCGTGTCGCAGTCAAACAGGCATCATCACTGTGGATACCGGTAGCATATGCAACAATAACGCGTCCACCCCCGTCTTCAATCAAGCGAATCGAGGACATCGTCGATGAGCATGCGCCCGGGAATACGCCCCTCATCCAGATCGCGCAACCGCGGGAACCTGCGTAACGCATTCGTCGGACTCGCGCCCGCTGCCCGCGAGACATTCGATTTGCTCATGCCATGCGCCACCGCACGTTCGGCGAGGCGGTCGACAAGTGAATCAGCTACTTGACGCAACCGTTCCGCAACCCACAGCTGGGCGAGTTCCGGAGAGAGGCCATAATCCTCGACGAGCTCGGACGAAGATTCCTGGACAGCGGCCCAGACGACCATGAACGGTTTGCGGAAATACGCGATCTGCTCGTTGTCCGGCTCATCCGCGATCTGCTCGAGTGCATGCCGGTCATCTGTGTTCGTACTCATGATGAAGCTCCTCCCCCGCCTCCGCACGCGCCGCACCGCCTTGTCCGATGCCGGGAAGGAACGCCGGACGCACATGAGATGCAAAACGCCCCGCCACGCGACGACCAAAGCGTCAATGGCGGGGCTCACCGTCGGGCTGACAGGATTTGAACCTGCGACATTCTGCTCCCAAAGCAGACGCGCTACCAAACTGCGCCACAGCCCGAATCGGCCGAAGACATTCGTCTTCGAGCACAAAAAGAGATGATACCACGGATCGTGGTCACTTCGATACAATATGGAGTGTCGTATCGAAAGGGTTACCATGAAACGTCACCAGAAGGCCGAATCCGCGGGCCTCATCTCTTTCTTCTGCTGCGCGGTCGTCGGCGGCATCGCAATCCTGGTCTACCTGCACAGGGCGCCCGCGTTCTGGCAATTGTCGCAACGCCGGTTCATGGCCTCCGCTGCCCTCGTCGCGGCATGCGGCGTCGTATCGTTCATCACCGGGTACACGCACCGCATCGGCATGCTCAACAAACACGTCATGTGGGCGGTCCACATGCGCCGCGCGTTCGAGATCATCGCATTGTCCTTCGTCTACGCGGTCACATTGTTCCTGACAAGCTACACGTTGTTCTGGGTGCTCAATTCGATGATGGGAAAGGTCATCTTCGAGATGTACCTGCCGGCGCTCACGGCGACGCTCGCCGGCGTATGCGGCTACATCACGTTCGTGCAGGCGGAACTGATGAACGCGAAGACGCTCGCGTCGCTGCTGCCGTTCTTCGTGATCGCGGGCGTCGGCACCGCATGTTCGACGACGAACGACCCACACTGGTTCAAGAACAACTTCTCCGAACTCGGCGACCGCACGACGTTCGCCGCGAGCATGTTCAACATCACACTGATCTTCGGCGGACTGTCGATCATCATCATCACGTATTTCGCGATATCCGAACTCATCACGACGTACAAGGTCGCACGCCCCGACGGCACGATAGGCATCCGCACACCCGACGTCTCCTACCGCATCCCGAAGTTCAAGGTGCGCATCATCATCCTGTCCGTCCTGCTGACGCTTTCGGGGATCGCGTTCATCGGCATCGGCACGTTCCGCTACACCCCGCACCCGATCCTGCACAATGTGTTCGCACGCGGCATGCCGTGCGTCATGTTTGTACTGCTCGTCGCCCTCCCGTGGCTCGCGCCGCAGCTGAGCAAGGCGTTCTATGCGATCTCCGATATCGCGCTCGTCATATGCGCGCTTGCCGGCATCGCATGGCTCAAAGGGGACAATACGTTGACGAACGTCGAAGCGCTCGCCGCGATGCTCTTCCTGGGATGGTTCATCGGATTCTCGCGGCAGATCGCCGCGATCGAAGCGGACCGCATCCAGCAGGAGCTCATCGCCCATGATGTCGTCGATTCGTCCGGACTCGACGAACTTGTCGACGATGAGAAAAGCATCGGGTTCAACACAATCCTCACCGACACCGCATCCCCCACGCTTGCGGCGAAGGTCGCGGCGCATGACAAACAAAACGAGGCGGCCGCGCAGCTCGCGAAATGATGCGCCATGACCGTGGCCTGTCGGTACGGCGACGCCCCGGGACAATCGATTGTCCCGGGGCGTCGCCGTACCGACAGGCCACGGTCATCTTTTCACCTGGGTTTTCACCCAAGGCCCTCGTGCTCAGAGCGCGCGTTCGGTCTTGTCGTCGCTTTTGAGCAGCAGGAAGCTGCGTGACTGCGCGGTGATCGCGAATCCCGCCTCATAGTTGAGTTCGGGGCCGTCGGGATTGTGCGTATCGACGACGAGTTTCCATTTGCGCCCATACCGTTCGTCGGGAAGCGTGAACATGATCGGTTCGTAGTGGGCATTGAAGATGAGGATGAAATCGTTGTCGACGATCGTGTTGCCGTACCAGTCGGTCTCCGGGATGTCACCGCCGTTGAGGAACACCATGATCGACAGCGCATGCGTGTTCTGCCATGCCTCAAGGTCCATGATCGAGCCGTTGTGGTCGAACCATTCGACTTGGGGCAACGCGTCTGCGGCCATGTCCGCCTCGCGGCCGGTGAAGAATCTGCGGCGGTGGAGCACCGGATGGTCGAGGCGCAGATGGATGAGCTTCGAGACGAAATCGCACATCTCGCGCTGGTAGTCCTTGAGGTCCCAGTGCGTCCATGAGATCTCGTTGTCCTGGCAGTATCCGTTGTTGTTGCCGAGCTGTGTGCGGCACACCTCATCGCCGCCGCAGATCATCGGGATGCCTTGGCTGAACAGCAGCGTCGAGAACATGTTGCGCATCTGCCGGTGCCGCAGCTCGTTGACGTCGCGAATCGTCGTCGGCCCTTCGACGCCGCAATTCCACGAGCTGTTGTTGTTCTCGCCGTCGCGGTTGCCTTCGCCGTTCGCCTCGTTGTGCTTGTTGTTGTAGCTCACAAGGTCGTTCATCGTGAATCCGTCGTGCGCGGTGATGAAATTGATCGATGCGACCGGTTTGCGTCCGTTGTGCTGGTAGAGGTCGGAGCTGCCCATGATGCGGCTCGCGAATTCAGGGAGTGTCGCCGGCTGGGAACGCCAGAAATCACGGACACAATCACGGTAGCGGCCGTTCCATTCCGACCAGTTCGGCGGGAAACCGCCGACCTGGTAGCCGCCGGAGCCGAGGTCCCACGGTTCGGCGATGAGTTTGACACGGGAGATGACCGGATCCTGTTCGACGATGTCGAAGAACGCGGACAACTTGTCGACCTCCTGGAACTGCCGTGCGAGCGTCGCGGCGAGGTCGAAGCGGAATCCGTCGACGTGCATCTCCTGCACCCAGTACCGCAGCGAATCGGTGATGAGTTGCAGCGTCTGCGGCGAACGCATGAGCAGTGAATTGCCGGTGCCCGTCGTGTCGAAATAGTGCAGTTTGTCGTTGTCGACGAGACGGTAGTAGGACAGGTTGTCGAGTCCTTTGAAGCTCAGCGACGGTCCTTTGTCGTTGCCTTCGGCGGTGTGGTTGTAGACGACGTCGAGGATGACCTCGATGCCCGCCGCATGGAATGCCTTGACCATCGAACGGAACTCGTTGACCTGTTCGCCGCGCTGCCCTTGGCTTGAATACGCGTTGTGCGGCGCGAAGAACCCGATCGTGTTGTATCCCCAGTAGTTGCTCAACCCTTTGTCCTGCAGGAAGGGGTCGTTGATGAACTGGTGGATCGGCATGAGTTCGATCGCCGTGATGCCGAGCTGCCTGAGGTAGGCGATGACGCTCGGATGCGCGAGTCCCGCATACGTGCCGCGGATTTCGGGCGGTACGTTCTTGTTGAGGTTCGTCATGCCGCGCACATGCGCTTCGTAGATGACCGAATCGGAGTATGGGATGTTCGGATGCTGGTCGTTGTCCCAATCGAAGAATGGGTTGACTACGACCGATTTCATCGTATGCCCCGCCGAATCGAGGTCGTTCATGTTGTCGGGGTTGTCGGCGTCGTTGAACCAGTACGAATACAGGCTCTCGTCACCGTCGATATTGCCTTCGATCGCCTTTGCGTAGGGGTCGAGGAGCAGTTTGTTCGGATTGCACCATTCGCCGTTGTGCGGATTGTACGGCCCGTAGACGCGGTATCCGTACCGCTGCCCGGGTTGGATGCCCGGGATGTAGATATGCCATACGAATGAATTCTGTTCCGTCAGTTCGACACGTGTCTCGTTGTCCTGTTCATCGAACAGGCACAGTTCGACTTTGTCGGCCATACGTGAGAACAGTGCGAAATTGACACCCGCTCCATCGTAGCTTGCTCCGAGCGGGTACATGGAGCCAGGTCTTGTCTGCATGGTTTACAGTATCGCATATCCTCGTTTCGTTCACTGATGGTATCGAAGGATGACCATTCACGCGCGCGCGCATCCGCGTTCGCGTTCGAGGCGGCGCATTCGCTCATGTTGGATCGCGATGATCGAGTTCGACGCCGTGATCGGCAGCGACATGAGCGTGTCCCAATCAACCCATGCCGATTCGACATGTTCGTCGGCGTCGAACCGACATTCGCCTTGACGCCAGCCATCGAGGTGGAGGACGGCGATATGCGCGAGCTCGTCCGTCATGCCCTCCGACGAGTAGTAGTCGCCTGCGGTGTCGAAGGTGATGTCCCCGTCGGGGATGACGCCCGTCTCCTCACGTAGTTCGCGCAGCGAGGCCTCACGCGGGTCCTCGCCGTCGTCGATGAGCCCGGCCGGCAATCCGATTGTGTAGATGTTCGCGCCCGCACGGTATTCGCGTTCGACAAGATAGCGGTCGGTGCGCGTGTCGTGGACGAGCATGACGACGCATGGCGCATGGACGATGACCTGCCGACGGATGAGCGTTTCGCCGCCATCGTTGCGTGTGAGAGCGATTGTGCGGTCCTCGACGTCGAATATCGCGCCGTGATATGTCGTTTCGACATCGACGATGCGCGCAGGGACATCCATGTCGATGCCGTCGGACGTTCCGTCGAAACGGATGTCGAGCTGTGCGCGTGTGGACTGTGCATGTTCAGCGTCCATCGGTGTCCCCCATCGTGAAGTTCGCCCCCAGGCTCAGGTCCCAGGGATCGGTGTTCGTTTTGTTCCATCGTACGTGTGGGCGTTCGCCTGTCGCGATCTCGACGGCCTGCGGCACATCGTGCATCGCATAGGCGAACCACATCGATTCGATTGCGCTGTGGGGGGTGTTGATGAGCGCGGGCCGCATGCGCGCGTCACCATGCCCGAGGGCGATGCCATCGGCGCGCATCGCGGCCTCATAGATGCTCTCCTGCTGTTCGTCGGTCGCCGGATGATGCCTGAGGTCGCTCGTCACATAGACATCGACACCGAGTGCGTTGACTTCGCGGAACAATGAGTCTCCCGAGCCTGGGAGTACGCCGACCGTCTGCACGGGGGCGTCGAGGTCGCCCGCGACCTGGATGCCGTAGCGTGTCGCCGGCAGCGCAGCGGCGACACGTTCGGCGAACGCGCGCAGCGGCATTGGCTCGGCGAGACGGCCCACTCTGCCCAAACCGACGGCGTGTGCCGTGCTCGCATCCTCGATCGGCACCATCGGCACCTGGTCGATGATCCCAAACGCGTCTGCCGCCGCCATGCCGACGCCCCGCCAGGCGGCGTCGGCGTTCGTATGTCCCACCCACAACGCGCAGTGGGCACGGTACAGACGCGCGACGATGTCGCCACGGAACGTGAGACCGGATACCTCGTGCACGGCGCGGAAGAACAATGGGTGGTGGCAGACAAGCAATTGCGCGCCTCCCGCGATCGCGTCCTCGATGACATCAACCGTGGGATCGGCCGCGAACACAATCGAATCCACCGGATCGGTGAGGTCTCCGACGATGAGTCCCGGATGGTCCCATGATTCCGCATATCGCAGTGGATACAATGTCTCGAGCACGTCGACGACCTGTTTGAGGCTAGGCATTAAAGCTTCCTTTCCGTAAGGTACTGCATATTTTTAAGTCCTTTGATTCCGTCGGCTGTCCAAGACACGGTATCAGTGGGCCGCGCGCTGCCAATCGGCGCCGACGCCCGTCGACACGTCAAGCGGCACGGCGAGGTCGACAGCGTGCTCCATCGCGTCCTTGACGAGCGCCGTCACCTCGTCGACCTCGCCGGCGGCGAGCTCGACGACGAGTTCGTCATGGATCTGCAGCACGATGCGGCTTCTGCAGTGCGCGTCGCGCAACGCACGCTCGGCGCGAATCATCGCGATCTTCATGATGTCGGCCGCCGACCCTTGGATCGGCGCATTGAGGGCGCCACGCTCCGCGGCGTCACGCAGCTGACGGTTCGGGGAGTTGAGGTCGGGGAAATACCGGCGGCGTCCGAACATCGTCTCCGTATAGCCAGTCCTTCGCGCATGCGCGACAAGGGATTCGAGGTATTCGTGCACTTCACCGAAGGTCTCGAAATACTGGTCGCGCAGTTTCGTCGCCTCGGCGTTCGAAATGCCGAGCTGCTTGGACAATCCGTATGTGCTCAGCCCGTAGGCGAGCCCGTAGCTCATCGCCTTGACGCGGCTGCGTTCGTCCGGTGTCACGTCGTCGACCGGGATGCCGAAGACGAGGCTCGCGACGTACTTGTGGAAATCGGCGCCCGACTTGAACGCCTCGATGAGGGCGTCATCGCCCGACAGATCCGCCATGATGCGCAGCTCGACCTGCGAATAGTCGGCGCTGAGCAGATCGACGAAGTCGGGGCCCGGTACGAATCCGGAACGGATCTCACGTCCTGCGGCGTTGCGGTTCGGGATGTTCTGCAGGTTCGGCTCGACCGAACTGAGACGCCCCGTCGCCGTGACCGTCTGCGTGAACGTCGTATGGATGCGGCCGTCGTGAGGATTGATCGCATCGATGAGCGTCTGCACAATCTGCTTGAGCTTGTTCGTCTCACGGTGCCGCAGCAACGCCCCAAGGAATTCGTTCGCCTTCGACCCTTCCTCGCTTGTCGCGAACAAGGTCTGCAACGCGGCCGCGTTCGTCGTGTACGACCCTTTCTTCGTCTTCTTCGTCGGCGCAAGCCCCATGTCCTTGAACAGCACGACGCCGAGCTGCTTGGGGCTCTGCAGATTGACGGGACGTCCCGCGGCCTCATAGGCGATCTGCTCCATATGCGCCGATTCGTCGGCGAATTGCGTGTACAACTCGTCGAAACGCGCACGGTCGACGCTCGCGCCGGTGTCCTCCATGAGGAACAGCACATAGGAGGTGGGCAGTTCGATGTCCCTCAGCAACGGGTATTGCTCACGCCGTTCAAGTTCGGGTGCGAGATGCCGTGCGAGCGCCGCGACAACGGCGGCGTTGTCGATGCATCGCTGTGCACGGTCGTCGGCGTCCTCGCCTTCCCCTTCGAATCCAAGTGTGCCCTGTTGTGGTTCGTCCCGCTGTTCGTCGACGTGCACCGCGAGGAAATGGGCGGCGCACTCTTCGAGTGTGCCCCCCTGGAAGTCGGGGTCGATGAGGTAGCCGGCGAGGTTCGTGTCGAAAAGCACGGTCGGCAATGTGAGTCCGGCGGCGGCGAGCATGTGCAGATGCTCTTTGAAGCCGTGGACGCTCAGTGTGCACGCATGTGTCGTCAGGAGTCCTTGCAGTGTGTCGTGGTAGCGTTCGTCATGTGGGTCGAATGCGACCGCATGGGCCCCTGCGATGATCGCGACGGTGTGTGCGCGCGCATGTCCCGGTTTCGCGTCGCCGTCGATATGCAGCGTCCATGAATGCCGTACCGCGTCCACGCATTGTGTGCCCTGCCGTTCGTATTCGGCGGTCACGTCGGTCGTTGTGTCATGGTGTGCGGGTGTCGCGTCCGCTTGTGGGCAGTATTGGTCGATCCACATCTCGAATGATGCGGTGTCCGTCAGTTCGTCGACGAGTGGTTCGACGATTGGTGGGATTGTATGGTCGTGCGTTGCGATGGCGGCCGTGTCCTCCCCGGTGTTGAACGTCGTCAGCAGTTTGTTGCGTGTGCGTTCGCCGAATTGCAGTTCGCGGAAGAGCCGTTCGATGAGGTCGGCGTCGACGTGCCCGTATCCCAGGTCGTCGATTGTCACGCCGAGGTCGAGGTCGCGTACGAGTGCGTTGACACGTCGGTTGAGTTTGACTTGTTCGATGTTCGCCCGGAGCGCCTCCCCCTTCTTCCCTCCGATGTCGTCGGCGTGCTCGATGATGCCGTCGAGCCCGCCGTATTGGTTGATCCATTTCGCGGCGAAGCCGTCACCGACACCGGGGACGCCGGGGATGTTGTCGGACGTCTCGCCGCGTAATGCGGCGAGGTCGGGGTATTGCCGCGGTGTGACGTGGTATTTCTCTTCGACAGCCGCCGGGTCCATGTGTTTGAGGTCTTTGAAATGGTATCCCGGGTAGAGCACGGCCACGTTGTCGTCGATGAGCTGGAACGCGTCTCGGTCGCCCGATAGGACGAGTGTCTTGTAGCCGTCGCGTTCGCCCATCGTCGCGAGTGTCGCGATGACGTCGTCCCCTTCGTATCCTTGTTTTTCGATGTACCGTACGCCGAGCGCCGTCAACGCCTGCTGGATGAGCGGCAGCTGGCTGAGCAGCTCCTCGGGGGCCGCTTCGCGTGTGCCTTTGTACTGGCCCAGCAGTTCGTTGCGGAATGTGCCGCCTTTGACGTCGAACGCGATGCCGATATGGTCGGGGTGTTCGGATTCGATGACCTGTGAGAGCATCGTGAGGAAGCCGTAGACGGCGTTCGTCGCCTGCCCTTCCTTCGTGCTGAAGTTTTCGACGGGAAGCGCGTAGAACGCGCGGAACGCGAGCGAATGGCCGTCGACGACGAGCAAGGTGCCGCGGGGGTTGGATGCTGGGGATTCCATGGATGTCCGATCATGTTTGGGGATGGGATGGTGGAGCTAATGCTCCGGAAACGGCATCGCGGGTGCGCGAAGCCGCAGTGGCACTCGTGCACCCGCGATGTGTCGGGATGGGTCCGGTTCAGTCCTTGTCTGAATCGTCGTCGCCGTATTTCTCGATGATGGCCTGGGCGAGGCGCTTCTTCGGAATGCGCTGGTCCATCGATGTCTTCTGGATCCAACGGAACGCGCCCTGTTCGGAGAAGTTCGCCTTGTCCATGAGCAGGCCCTTCGCACGGTCGACGAGTTTGCGCTCCTCAAGCGTGTCCTGCGTCTTCTTGAGTTGCTCCTCGGTGTCCTTGAGTTTGGCCTGCGTGTCCTTGAGTTCGGCCTCGTTGCGTTCGACGCTGTCAAGCAGTTCGTTGATCTCGGCGAAGCGTCCCATCGCGACGGCGAGCGCCGGGAGCAGTTTCGATTCCTCGTATGGTTTCGTCACATATGCCATCGCGCCGGCGCCGATCGCCTGCTTGACGAGGTCGATCTGCGAGAACGCCGTGAGCATGACGACGGGTGCGATGTTCTCATCGCATATGACGCCCGCCGCGGTGATGCCGTCCATATGCGGCATTTTGACGTCCATGCAGACGACGTCCGGTTTGAGTTCACGGGTGAGGGCGATGGCCTCCTCACCATTCGCCGCCTGTCCGACGACGTCGTAGCCGTTGTCTTCGAGCATCGCGACGAGGTCCATGCGGTTGACCGATTCGTCTTCGGCGACGACGACGGTGGGGTTGCGTTCCTCCGTCTGTGCCTGTTCGTCGGCGTTGTCCTGCTCGGTTCCGTCATCCTTGGCGAGCGTGTCGAGCTCCTCTTCCGTGAGGACCGCCTCTTCGTGTTCCTTGTCCATTTCCTGCAGTGTCATCCGTCCTGTGTCTCTTTCGCGTTGGCGACCATGCCCAGCTTGTGGCATGGCACGTACAGTCGGTCTCATCGACGCCCACCCATGCGACGGACGCTCACACATCCTCGTCTGCCACGCGGGCGGACGGCGACGTCGATATCCTTATGCAGTATAGCGCACATCGTTGCATGCGCATCGTGCGCCGCGTATCGTGGGTCAGTCCTGCACCATATGGTTCGGCGACTCGTAGACGCGTTGGATCGCGATGATCGATTTGGCGTCGAGGATCGTGCCGTTGACGACCATCTTGTACGCCTCCTCCGGCGTGAAATACCGTACCGAGGACCGCAGGTCCTCAGGCGCCTCATCGACGGACGCCGGCGTGAGTCCGGACGCGAAGAACAACGCCGTGTATTGAGTCGAATAGCTTGGCGTGTTGATGAACCTGCAGAATTGCGTCATATGCGCGGCCGTATAGCCAACTTCCTCGGTGAGTTTGCGCTGCGCGACCTCCATCGGCCGCTCCCCCTGGCGAATCGCATGTCCCGCCGGGATCTCAAGCGTCCAACGGTGCACGGCGACGCGGTACTGTTCGATGAGCGGGATGAGGCCGTCGTCGGTCAGGCCGATGACACCCACCGAATCACCATTGTTCTTGTGCAGGATATACCGGTCGAAATGCCCGATGTCACGCGAATCGTAGGACACTTGGTCCACAGTGAAGTAATGCCCCCCCAATACCATCTGACGGGATTCCTCGACGACGGGCGCCGCGCGCCATGGATCGAACCTGCGGTACGTCTCCTTGCTCATGATGCTCCTTTCGGTTGAAACACTGTCCCCTATTGTATATGGGTGCAGGCGTCAACTTCCCGTTGAGAGGAAAACAGCGGATGGTACGCCCCACAACGGCGCGGTGATGGCGCATGCGCAAATCCGTGCCCACATCATCTCGTCATCGGATATGATTGCGAAAACCGGTGGTCGTGGGTATTCATAATTGCAACGTACCCGCACCACCCCGGCATGTCGTCTTCGGACAGGGCCGGATGCTTCGCGCGGATCTCCGCGATTCGGTCTGATTGTCGGCCATGATGGCATCCTTTCCTGTTGTGTGCTTCACGCCCGGCCTGCGGGCAACAAAAATCCCCACCAGCCACTGGCCGATGGGGAAAAATACAATGATGATCTTATTCTGGTATCGGGTCGAGATGATCAAGAATCTTACGTGTGTTCACGGTGTCGATTCTCATCTGCTGTCTGATAGCGAGCCTCCCCTGTGTCCACATTCACGACGATGAATTGCAGCACTCCGAAGAAACCGCCTTCGATGCAATCAGCAGGCGTGAAATCATAAAGGATCCACCCATTGCGAACGCCTAATGGTCCTCCAATGGAGTCGCCGTTCTTGTCGGCGAATCACGGCACCGGCCGTTTTCGCGCATGATGGGCAGGATGTTCTGCCAAGTCTTCTCGCCCTTGGGGAACCGTTCGGCGGCGCGGTAGTAGTCGTCGATCCATTGTTGTTCCCGTTCGGTGGGCTGCCGGTCGCCGTACACGACCTCGATGGTGCACCCGCAGTGCGCATGGTATTTGCCACTTGGCGTGTCCGCCGTCAACGCTGTTTTTCTCGCTCAGATAGACGGGGCCGCGGGAGACGAGCCTCGCGCAGAACGCGCACGGGTCCTCGTCGGACACGAGCCGCCAGCCGATGGCACGCGGATCCTTCTTCGCCCATTCCTGTATCGTGCGCCGCCATCCGGTGAGCACGACCTCATGGAACTGGCAGAGGAACAGGGACGCTCGCGACCTCCCACGCCGCCTCCTCGCTCTCGCCTTTCGCCAGGTGCCACAGGACGCTCCTCGCACCCATCCAATCGAAGTGCATGTTGATGCGCCTGATGATGAACTCCCCAAAACCCATCCATCACTATTCAACGCGATACTGCACAAGGAAGAAGGAGCCCCAGACCTCCACTCGTATCGCGTCGCAGCGCATGAACATACCTATGACAGCATGGTTGCGATGCATATCTCGATGAAGGAAAGAAGATGGCATGGTACTGGCGGAAATCATCACCAGTCCGGGGATTCGTTCTGAGTTTTGCGGTATATCGTGTCTAAACCGTGTCCAAACCGGTGTGCGGCTGGATATGCGCGGGACCGAGGTTCGTTGGTTTTCCAACGTTCCTCGGCCCCTCGCCTTTTGGTGCCCCCGGTGGGACTCGAACCCACACTGTACAGATTTTGAGGCTGTCTCCTCTACCAATTGGGATACAGGGGCGTCGCAAGGCGACATTGAGCAACTATACCATACTGGTGGCACCGCACGACACGCAGATAGGCGATGGCCGCCCATCCACCACTGGCGGACGGGCGGCCATCTGATGCGATATGCGGTCACCGGTCATGCCGGATATGCGCTCAGTCGCAAGCGCCGACGGTGTGCACGTAGATCGAGTCGGTGCGGCCCGGCTGATGATCGCCCTGCGCGGAGCTCAGGACGACGATCTTGTCGCCGTTGGAGACCTTGCCCGCCTCACGCAGCACCTTGTCGGTGAAGATCATGAGGTCCTTGCGGGACATGTCGTGGTAGTCCTCGTCAAGCAGGAGGCCTTCGGTGCCCCAGCTGAGCGCGAGCCAGTGGTAGGTGTGCTCGTTCGTCGTCAGACCGTAGATCGGCGTCGCCGGGCGTTCGCGCGAAACGCGGTGCACGGTCGAACCGGTCTGCGTGTAGGCGACGATCGCCTTCGCGTTGAGCTTCTCGGCGAGGTCGACGGCGGCCGAGGAGACGGCGCCCGTGCTCGACATGTCGAGGTCTTTGAGCTTCGGGATGCGGTCGAAGCCATGCTCGGTCGCATATCCGGAGATGCGGGCCATCGTCTTGACGGTCTCGGTCGGATACTCGCCAACGGCGGTCTCATTCGACGTCATCGTCGCATCGGTGCCGTCGAGGACGGCGTTCGCGCAGTCGGACGCCTCAGCGCGCGTCGGGACCGGGGAATGCACCATCGAACCGAGGACCTCGGTCGCGACGATGACCGGCTTCGCGTACTGGCGGGACAGCTCGATGCAGCGCTTCGTGACGAGCGGAACCTCTTCGAACGGCATCTCGACGGCCATGTCGCCACGGGCGACCATGATGCCGTCGAACACCTTGACGATGTCTTCGAGGTTCTCGACCGCCTGCGGCTTCTCGATCTTCGCGACGATCGGGATGCGGCGGCCCTCCTCGTCCATGATCTCATGGGCGCGGTCGATGTCGGTCGCGAAGCGGACGAAGGACATCGCGATGATGTCCGCGCCGGTCTGGATGGCCCAACGCAGGTCTTTCTCGTCCTTCTCGGTGAGCGCCGGCAGCGAGACGGCGACGCCCGGGAGGTTGATGCCCTTGTGGCTCGAGACCGGGCCGGCGACGATGACCTTCGTATGGACGTTGTTGCCTTCGACCTTCGTCACTTCAAGGCGAACCTTGCCGTCGTCGATGAGGATCGGGTCGCCGGGATGGCAATCGCCCGGCAGGCCCTTGAACGTCGTGGACGTGATGTGCTCGTCGCCTTCGACGTCATCGGTCGTGATGATGAACTCCTGGCCCTCCTTGAGCAGGACCTTGTCCTCGCCTTCGGCGTTCTTCTTGAACCAGCCGCAGCGGATCTTCGGCCCCTGCAGATCGACGAGGACCGCAACGTTACGGCCGGTCGTCTTCGAGGCTTCGCGCACGTTGTTGTAGACGCGGAGGTGGTCTTCCGGGGTGCCGTGCGAGCGGTTGAGACGAGCGACGTCCATTCCCGCCTCAACGAGCGCGGTGAGGTTCTCGAGAGATTCGGTAGCCGGACCGATGGTATCTACGATCTTTGCTTTGCGCATGAATGCCTGCCTATTCTTTGTGTTATTTCTTCGGTGTGACCCGAATGCCGTTATCAGCTTACTCCATCGTGGCGCTTGTGCGCGGTTTCGCCAAGCGGTATATGTGAGCGCTCACATAAGTATCGCATGACATGTCGTCAACACGACGTACATGCGGCGGGCGAGATCATCCCCGTTCAACCGAACGCATCTTGATGACGCTCGCAATCGCTGCGCCACCGATCGCGAGCACAATGACGGCGAGCGACATCCATGTCGGCACTTCGGGTACCGCGGTGATCGGCCGCCCCCCGTTGATGAACGGCAATGTGTTGCCGTGGAGCGCCTCAAGGATAAGCTTGACGCCGATGAACCCCAGCACGACCGACAATCCGACCGGAAGATAGACAAGCTTGTCGAGCAGCGCGCCGAGCAGGAAATACAGCTGCTGCAAGCCAAGGAGCGCGAACACGTTCGACGTGAACACGATGAACGGGTCCTTCGTCAGCCCGAATATCGCAGGAATCGAATCGAACGCGAACATGACGTCGGTCGTGCCGATTGTCAGGAACACGAACAGCATCGGTGTCCAATAGCGCACACCGTCCTTCGTGACGCGCAGCCGCTCCCCGTCGTATTCGTTCGTGATATGGCTCACCTTGCGCAATGCGCGAATGAGCGCGTTCTCATGGAACTCCTCGTCATCGTCCTCGCCGCGCGCGACCTTGACCGCAGTGTAGATGAGGAACGCGCCGAAAAGGAAGAACACCCAGGTGAACCGCTGGACGAGCGCCGCGCCGACAAGGATGAACACGCCGCGCAACACGAGCGCAATCGTGATGCCGACCGACAGCACGAATTTCTGCAGCTGCTTCGGCACCGCGAAATTCGACATGATGATGACGAACACGAACAGGTTGTCGATGCTCAGCGAATACTCGGTGAGCCATCCCGAATAGAACTCGACCGCGGGCTTCGCGCCCGCGACCCACCAGATGAGCCCACCGAAGACGAGCGCCATCGCGACGAAGAACGCGATGTGCCGGACGCACTCCTTCGTCGACGGCACATGCGGGCGCCGGCCGAGGATGAAGAGGTCGACGATGAAGAAGACGGCGAGCACAACATACGTGCCGATCATGAACGAGAGGGGGGTTTCTGCCATAGGCACCCAGCTTACGGAGCGTCGGCGACGGTGTGCGGCTCATGGGCGGCCGGCGCCGCACACGATGGACGGCGAGGCCCCGGCACACTCAGCGCTTGGCCTCGGTCATCGCGCGCAGTTCCTTCTTGAGGTCGCGGATTTCGTCGCGCAGGCGCGCGGCGAGTTCGAACTGGAGCTGTTCGGCGGCGGTGTGCATCTGATCGGACAGCTGGCGGATAAGGTCTGCGAGGTCCTGCGCCGGCAGTCCGGCCTTGAGGATCTCCTCGTGCCTGCGGTCCGCTTCCTTCGCGCTCACCGATGGGACTCCGAGGTGTGAATTGCCGGCCTTGCCCGCATTGCGGTATCCGCCTTCAAGGAGGGTCTGCGTGTCGACATCCTCCTTCGCGAGCATGTCGTTGACGTCGCTGATCTTCTTGATGAGCGGCTTGGGGTCGATGTGATGCTCCTCGTTGTATGCCATCTGGATCTCACGACGACGATTGGTCTCCTCGATCGCCTTGCTC
>Dunbar_p2__coassemble_821_pt1 | contig 82673 bp, 60 predicted proteins | sample Dunbar_p2__metabat2_high_PE_041 | metagenome-assembled genome bin Dunbar_p2 | reverse complement strand
GGAGGAAGCTCATAGAGGTCCTTGTCGACCGGCTCCGGCGGCTCGATGTGGTTGAGGATGCCGTCGAGGCCCGCCATGAGCTGCGCGGAGAACGCGAGGAACGGGTTGCACGATGGATCGGGGGCGCGGAACTCGATGCGCTTCGCGGCCGGCGACGTACCGGCGAGCGGGATGCGAATCGCGGCGGAGCGGTTGCGCGCGGAGTATACGAGGTTGACCGGGGCTTCGAAGCCCGGGACAAGACGGTGGTACGAATTGAGCGACGGGTTCGTGAACGCGAGCACCGAAGACGAATGCTTGATGAGGCCACCGATGTACCAGCGCGCCATGTCGGACAGGCCACCGTAGTTCTTCTCATCGTAGAACAGCGGCTTGCCGTCCTTCCACAGCGACTGGTGGCAGTGCATGCCGGTGCCGTTGTCGCCCGCGATCGGTTTCGGCATGAACGTCGCCGCCTTGCCGGCGAGTGCAGCCGTCTCATGGACGACATACTTGTACTTCATCAGGTCGTCACCCGCATGCTGCAGCGAGTTGAAACGGTAGTTGATCTCCTGCTGTCCCGCGCCGGCGACCTCGTGGTGCGCGCGTTCGAGCGTCAGGCCGACCTTCTGCAGGTTCGCGACCATGTCGTCGCGCAGGTCCTGCGTATGGTCGATCGGCGGGACCGGGAAGTAGCCGCGCTTGACGCGGTTCTTGAAACCGATGTTCGGGGTGCCGTCCTCTTCGACGTCGAGGCCGGAGTTCCAGGGGGCCTCAACGGAATCGACCTCGTAGAAGGAACCGCGCATGTCGTTGCCGAAGCGGACCTTGTCGAAGATGAAGAATTCGGCTTCGGGCGCGAAGGAGGCGGTGTCGGCGATGCCAGTGGACTTCAGATAGGCTTCGGCCTTCGCCGCGACCTGACGCGGATCGCGCGAATACGGCTCGTCGGTCAGCGGGTCGACGATCGAGAACGCGACATTGAGCGTCTTGTGCTTGCGGAACGGATCGACGTAGGCCGTCGTGATGTCCGGGACAAGCTTCATATCGGACTCGTTGATGGCCTGGAAACCTTCGATCGAGGAGCCATCGAACGGCATGCCCTCGTCGAACGCGTCCTTGAGGAATTCGCTGGCAGGGACCGTGAAGTGCTGCTGAACACCAATCAGATCGGTGAAGCGAACGGAGACATATTCGATGCCTTCCTGATTGATCAGGGCCTCGGCGTCTGCCTTGGTTTCAAGTGTGGTCACGGGACCGCTCCTTTCAATAAGTGGCTTACGAGATATCAGCATAGGGCGCAGCGTTTCACTCGCTCGAAGGTTGAGTTACGAACATGTTTCGAGCTGGGCGAACAAAGCTGTGTCGGCGTCGATCCCCGTTGGAACGCCAACGATGCGCGTGGAAACGATCCCATCCCGACGACATCGCCGCGATGCGCACAATGTGGACATCGCGGCATGCGCAGACGTTTGCGGGTGCGGCTTGCGCGTAGTCGTGCTTACCGGTAGCCGTGTACGGGTAATCGCTGTATGGGTGTTCGTATCACGGGTGCCCGTATGTGATGGGCTCGTGGTCGAATGTACGGGTAGTCGTACCATCGACAGACATAGGTACAGGTAGTCGTATTACCGTCGGTCGTATCTACTGGTAGTCAGGCAATCCATGGACGTATCGCATGGCTGCGGGCAGCATGGCTGCAGGCCGCACCGTATCTCTATGGGACGTACCCCTGTTTCTCTATGGGACGTATCTCTACGGGTGGCACATGGTTATCGGCGGTAATGGATGCTGATGGAACATCCCTCGAATCTGGTCGCACGTGGGATATGGGACCATCCGCCGGGAGCGGGAACGCACAGTGCGGAAACAAAAAAAGGACCGGAACAACCGGTCCTTATGATGAAATGGAGGGTCAGCGGCCACGCATCGCACGTTTGCTGACCTTCTGCATGCGCATCGGATCAATGCCCTTCGGGATGCCCATGCCGCTCTTGCGCTGCAACGTATGCAGACGCTCGTTGAGTGTGATGAGCTGGTCCTTGCTCATCATGAAACGGCGACGTTTCTTGACCATGCGCACAAGCTTGTTCGAGCTTGTGTTCGGGATGTACGTGCGCTTCTTGAGGATGACGTTGCGCAGGTCCTTGAGCCGGACCTGCTTGGGGCCGGTGCCGACGCAGATGCGGTAGATCGGAATCTGCGAACCCGCCGTCACACCTTTGATCTGCTTCTCCTGGCGGTCCATCGCGCGCATGACACGGCCATAATCGCCTTCGCCGATCAGATAGATGCCTTGATAACCGGTGCCACGCCAGATCGCATCATGCGAGCGCGGGTCGACCCATACCGGCTCCTGCGGGAAATCGTAGCCCGCGCGCTTCATGTTGCCGAGGACGCTGATGGCGGCACCAGGCTGACCTTCGAGCTGTTTGAAACCGACGGCGTCGGCGCGGCGTGTGAGCACGATCGTCGCGAGCAGCAGCCCGGTGACGGCTGCGAGGACCATCCAGCTGACCCAACCGAACCATCCCCAATGGAATACGAACCCACAGATCAGGCCGATCACCAGCGGAAGCGCGAAGACACCGCCGACGATCCACGGGAGCGCCTTGTCCTCTTTGTGCGTGAACTGGTAAATCTGCTTGATCTGGCTGAACATGCCACGCTTTTTCTTCTTCGGCTGTTCGTCCTTCGATGCCATGTGTCGCCTCTCTTACACTCTGCGAACGTTATCGGATGCGTGCTGTCGCAATGGTTCCATACTGTATCAGCTAACCATCCCCATGTATCGTCGCGTCTCGCGGAGGACAACGTGTGTGCCGCCGCCGGTTGTTACCGGACGCACCGCCGGTAACGGACGCGCCACCAATAACGGGGATGTGCGACCAGTAACGGATATGTCACCGCCAGCAGCAGACACGTACTACCGGTAAGCAGATACATGCTGCCGGTACGCATATGGTGGCACTTGGGCATCCGTCAACGTGTGTGCAACGGACGTCCGTCAGCCTTCAACAAGGTTTCCCCGACCATTTCACTGAACGTCGGATGGGGATGGATCACATTCGCCGCTTCGTGCAACGGGATGCGGTTGGCGATGACCTGCTGCGCCTCCGCGATCATGTCGCTCGCGTCGGGTGCCACGACGTGCACGCCGAGGACGTACTCGGTGCCATCACCGTCCGCGTCGCGTCCGCTGACGATCGAGAACGAACCACCGGTCGCGCTCATGATCATCCGTGGATTCGCCATGACCGGGAACACCGTCTCCTCGACATCCGCATACCGCGCGTCCGCTTGTGCCTCCCGTAGCGTGAGGCCGACGGTCGCGAATTCCGGGGAGCTGAAGACGATGTTCGCGACCGTGTTCTCGTCGACTGGTTTGGTGTCGAGTCCCGCCACCGTCTCCGCGATGACGAGCCCCTGCGCGAACGCGCGGTGCGCGAGCGCGTGGCCGGCGGTGATGTCGCCGAGTGCCCAGACATGGTCGATGTTCGTACGCCCATACGCGTCGACGACGACCATGCCCGCGTCGTCGAGCTGCACACCGCACGTGGAGAACCACGGTTCGTCCGTGTTTGGTGTACGTCCAATGGCGCCAAGCGCAATCTCCGCCTCGATCGTATGCCCGCTGTGCCCATCGTCCGCGCCATCCTCACTATCGAGTGTGTAGTGCACGACGGCACCAAGGTTCTCACCTGTGTCGACACGCTCGACGTGTGCTCCGCGGATGATCGTGATACCGCGGCGTTTGAGTTCACGTGACAACGCGAGCGCCGCACGGCGGTCGCTCTTCGAAAGCACATTGTCTTTGCGGATGAGCAGCGTCACGTCACTACCGGCGGTATTCCAGATCGACGCGAACTCCAATGCGACGGCACCGGAACCGATGATGACGGCACTATGGGGGAATGTGTTGAGCGAAAGCGCCGCCGTCGAATCGATGAGCGCACCGTGGAATGGCGTGTCTGGAAGTTCACGGGGACGTGAACCGGTCGCGAGGACGACATCGGTCGCGGTGATGTCGAGGTCGCCCGCGACGTCGTCGAAACCACCATTCGCCGCGAACATGCGCACATGTTCCTGACCGTCGGCGGGGGTGACGTGGACGTGGCGTTCGGCGGTGAGCTCGGCGTTTCCACGGTAGACGGTGATGCCGCGGAATGCGATGAGTCCCCGAAGGCTGCCGACGATCGTCGACACGGTGCTTTCGCGGTAGTCGCGCAGCCGTCCGAAATCTATCTCTTCGAGTGTGGAGACGATGCCCATCCGCTTGCCGTTGTCGAGTGTGCCGATCGTGCGGGTGGCGGTGATGAGCGCCTTCGATGGGATGCAGCCGCGGTTGAGGCATGTGCCGCCGAGTGTCTCATCCCGTTCGATCATGACGACCGATTTTCCGAGTTCCGCCGCGCGCAAGGCGGTGGAATATCCGCCTGGGCCGGCGCCGATGATCGCGATATCGAATTGCAGTGCTGACAACGTTGCCTCCCGAAATTCCATGGTCGGCCGCATACGGCCGCTATGACGGCAACCATTGTAGTGCACGGCGTGTGCGGATGGAGTCGATGCCGCCCATGGGTGGCAGGCGGCTGTTGAAGTTACCGGTAGTATGAAGTCGTTACGGGTGGTACGGATTCGTTATGGGTCTTGGATGTGTTATCGGTGGCAGATGTGTGTATGGGTAGCGCGGAGTTCTTATGGGTAGTTGATGCGATTATGGGTGGTCGATGAGGTTATGGGCAGACGACGCGTTACCGGTAGTGGAGAGAGAGTGGACTGCCATCGATGGCATTTCCGTTATAGATCGATAGAAAATCCGTGTCCGAGGATAAAAGGTCGTGCCGCAGTGGTTACGGGAAGTGGGTGTAGGGGAGTTGGTTACGGGAGGTATGCGGGAACGGTCGATTACGGGAAGTGGACGATCGCAGAAAGTGAATATGAAGAAGGAGTTGCGGGTGAGGAGATATCTGCGTAGGCGCCCTCTGTAGGAAACGACAATGTCGGGTTCGATTGCTCGTGGTCGATATGGAAAGTGCCGATTGTGACGAAAGGGGAGCGCCACCCGTAACTAAAGGGACGTGCCACCGATAGCGATGCGCAGGATGCGCGTAATGATGAACAGGATGTACGATCCCATGCCAACGAAGTGGGAATGCACCACCCGTAACCAACGTTCGATATGTGCCACCCGTAACGTACTCCCCGTAACGGAAAAGGTGGGATATGAAAAGTCGGGATAACAAAAGGGTGGGAAGGAACAATCGTTCCTTCCCACCCTTTTGTCGCTTTGTCGCAAAGATCACTTGGGCCAGTGGCCACGTTCCTTGTACCGTGGCTTCGGCAGACGCCAACGCCGTAGCTGGATCGCACGGCTCCATGCATAGGATCCCGTGCGCATGCCCTTCGCGACGGACTGTTCCCCGAATTTGGCGATGAGCAGTTTCTTGAGCTTGCGCCACATCACGACGACATCGATGACAATCGCGAACAGATACAGGTACAGGATCGTCATCAGAATCATCGTGATCTGGATGCTGTAGGGAATCTGCCTCGCGAACGCGGTGACGATGACCGACAGCAGCAGGATGACGAGTGCCACCGGAATGAAGAACTCGCCGATATTGAATCGCGCATCCACATAGTCGCGCACATAGACACGCCAGGGGAGACGCTCCGCTTTCGGCATGTTCTGCAGGTCGCCAGTACGCATCGCCTCATACTCCCGGTTCTCGCGTTCTCGCAGGCGCTGCTTCGCCGCCTTCCGCTGCACGGCGCTGTCCTTCGGCACGAGAGGTCGGATGTTCTGGGCTTGCGCGACCTTGCGCTTCGGCGTAGGCCGCCCCTTGCCGACCTGCCCGTCCTTGTTGTCCTGCGGGGCTTGCGTCCGCTGGGTCCGCTTCGCAGACTGTCCTTCATTGTCTGCGTCCTTTTTGTTCACTGCCATGAACCATGAGAATACGTGAAGATATCGACGCATTATGGGAGGGCGCTGCGTTGCGGCCGCTCCCGTAAAAGGAGGCTACGGAGTTCGTGCAGGTTGTGCATCCCGTAAGGATGTGCTGCCTGTAAGAAGGTGCTTCCCGTAAGGATGTGTTTCTTCGTAGGGAGGCGCCGCCCGTAAGGATGTGCTTCCGGTAAGGGGAGGGACTTGCAGGTTGTGCATCCCGTAAGGGGCGGACGGCTTACGGGTCGTGCCTATACCTCCACACTCACATTCATGCCCCTTTGCGCTCATGCACTCACACACCCACATGCTTACGAGTGGTGCTTCCCGTACGGGTATCGCAGGGGTGCAGGGGCAGGCATCCGGTTGGGGCATACGGTGACGGTGGCGCCTACAATCGATACGGCACAACACCATATCCATCACTACGGTGGGGACATCCCCTCGATATGTACGTCGGTGACTACGTCATACGGTATGGGTGGTAGGCGATCGGAACGACGAAAGGAACGGCATGGAAATATCCGTACAGAAGATCCGCGAACGTGTGGCGGCGGAATGGACGAGCATCATGGACGTCGTGAGGACGAAGGTCACGCTCAAATCGGTGTCCGCGCAAGGCATCACAGGTCCCCATATGAAGGAATCGGCCGAATATGTCGCGCGGATCATGCGCGAGGTCGGCGTCGACGCGCGCGTCGTGCAGTCGCACAACCCGGACGGAACCGCCGGCGCGTGGGAGGTCATCGGCTCCCTCGAAACCAACCCGGACGCGCCGACGGTGCTGCTGTACGCGCACCACGACGTGCAGCCCGTACCGGATCCGAACGAATGGGACACCGACCCCTTCGAGGTCACGCAGGTGGGCGACCGCCTGTACGGACGCGGCACCTGCGACGACACCGGCGGCATCGCGATCCACTACGGCGCGCTCAAGGCGCTCGGCGACGACCTCGGCGTCAACATCAAGATCTTCTTCGAGGGCGAGGAGGAGATGGGCTCGGCGAGCTTCATCCCCTTCATCGAGGAACACCACGACGAATTCGACTCCGACGTGATCATCGTCGCCGACTCGGGCAACTGGGCGCCCGATGTGCCGTCGCTCACGACGTCGCTGCGCGGCAACGCGACCTGCGACGTGCATGTCAAGGTGCTCGAGCATCCGGTGCACTCCGGCCAGTACGGCGGCCCGATCCTGGACGCGAACACGCTCGCGGCGATGCTCATCGCGAAGATGTACGACGAGGACGGCGCGCTCGCAATCCCGGGCGTCGAGGGCGGCGACCCGATCGGCGGCCTGCAGCGCGACGTCGAGGAGACGGACATGCGCGCGGCGGCGGGCGTCGTCGACTCCTACCGGCTCGCCGGCGACGGCTCGCTCGCCTCGCGGCTGTGGACGAAGCCGAGCGCGACCATCATCGGATTCGACGCGCATCCCGTAACGGGATCGTTCAACGTCATCAGTCCCGAGACTACGTTCCGTGTGAGCCTGCGCGTCTCGCCACTGCAGGATCCAAACGCCGCGATGAACGCGATGGTCGAGTTCTTCGAATCGAACGCGCCATTCGGCGCCGATGTGCACGTCACGCCGCTCGACGCTGGCATGGGATGGGCGATGGACCCCGAATGCACGGCGACGAAGGACGCGATGGACGCACTCGAGGAGGCGTTCGGTGTGCAACCGGTAAACAAGGGTGAGGGTGGGTCGATTCCGTTCATCCCGGAATTGCAGAAGATCTTCCCCGACGCGCAGGTGCTCGTCACCGGCCCCGAGGACCCGATCTCGAACGCGCACAGTCCGAACGAATCGGTGAGCGTCTCCGGACTCGAGAAGGACGTCGTCGCCGAAGCGCTGCTGCTTGATAAGCTTGGCAGGAAATGAAACCACGGATGACATGGATTACCACGGATAAGGGAGAAGAACATCATGTCCATCACCTCCATCATCGCCTCCCTCGGTCTGGTCTGCTCGCTGCAGGCGGTGCCAGCCGCCTCCATGCAGATCGACACGACGGGCGTCGCCGCGCCGGCAGCGGCCGCATCGACTCGCGACTGCAATGCGGTCATGCATTGGCTCGGCCTGTGCTGAGCGGCGGGACGCGCGCGCGATGACGTCGAAACAGCGTGGGACAAGGCGCATCCAGCACCCATACACGGCTTTCTTCATTTTCGTGTTCTCGCTGTTGTTTGAGATGAATGTATGGGTGTACGCCGTGCCCGAGCCTCCGCCCGCTACCTTGGTGTGGCTGATGCTGGCCCAGGTCATCGTCGTAGGCTGCTATTGGTTTCCGGTAGGGGCGTCCGCCGCGGTATTGTTGCTCAATGGCGTCGGCGAATACGCCATCCCCGGCTATGGGCAGTTCACGGCCTACTTTCTGTTCCTCGCCGTGGTGCTGGTCAGTTATAGGACATCGACCAGAATCGCCGCGACCCTGTGGCTCGCGATGGTCGCATATACATGCATAGAGACGAGCGTAAAGCCGGGTTCCTTTTCCATCTATGGTTGCACGGCGTTCTGCATGGTGTATCTCATCATGGTCATCGTCGGACGGTTCCTGGCCTGGAACGACCGGCGTAACGAGCAGCTGCGCAGGACCGTGGAGCTCGAAGCCAAGGTCAGGCAGCTGGAATCGAACCAGTATCTGGCTGCCTATCTGCATGACGCCCTGTCACAGGAATTGGCGCTCATCGCCATGGAGGTGCAGTTGCGGAACGCAGATCCGAGCAAATCCGACGACGAACGGTGGGAACGTGTCGGGGAATACGCCGGCAACGCTTTGGGAGACCTGCGTGAGATCATCATGCAACTGCGCAATGATTCGATGTCGCTGCGGCTGTCCGACAGCCAGGACGAGGACATCGCCACGGTGCTGAACAACCAGGGGAGGGCGGGTGACGAACTGCTGCACCAGCATGGATTCACTGGTGGCACCGACGTGGCGGTCATGTGCAATGCGGACGTCCACGACCGTGATATCAACGGACTGGTCACGCTGATCTGCCACGAGATCTATGCGAACATCCTTAAACACGGCGACACCGCTGGGCGATACCGGGTACGCATGGAGGAGACCTCCGCCCATGTGCGCGTCGTCTACGAGAACGCCATCGCCGAATCGAGCGAAGCGAAGATACAGGGAGGCAACGGCATCCGTGTCCTGCGCTCGCTCATCACGTCAATGGGCGGTACGTTCAGCTATGAACGGGCGGATGGCGTCTGGAAGGGGCTCGTCGACCTCCCGGTCGGCGGGGATGAGCACGTGCACTCGGCGCGCGCCGTCAATGCCCGTTCAGCAGCAGCCTGACGACGTTCTTGGGCTCGCATACTGCTCAAGCATCGTTGACGACTGAATGCGGAAGCCTTATAGGCGGTACGTGCGAGTCTTCACCGGTGGCGTGGATCCTTATGGGTAGTGGTTGGACCCCTACGGGTAGCATAAATCCGAGCAACCGCTGCATGTGACGCCGACCATGTAACAGGTAGCGGCGCGGATATGTCGCATCGCCCATCAGGCTGTGTCGGCAATGCACGTTGCTCGGCCGCACGGCATTGTGGGCATCGGTGGGCTACCGGTAGTTGACATCGGCGAAGCCGCCAGCGGACAGGTGATGCACGGACGCTACCGGTTGCGGCGCCGCAGCAGCAGGCGCATGAGGTCCTTCGTCGTCGGCAGGTTGAGTTTGTGGCGTATCGCGCGGATGTGGGTGCGCACCGTCGACGGTTTGACGCCGATCTGCGCGGCGATCTGTATCGGATCGTTGCCGTATTCGCCCATGAGGCGGTATACGGTGCGTTCGGTCGGCGTCAGCGCATCCGGCGTGCCGTCGTCGGCCGTCGCATCCGGCTGGACGTCGCGTGCGAGCACGGCACGCCGCGCAGCGTCTGGTGTCAGATATCCCGGTTCGGCGCCGCCGCGCAGTAATCGGTCGATCATCGTCAGCAGCGTGCCGAGTTCCTCCTTGTGCACGAGCCCTTGGCCTCCCGCTTCTTTGAACCGCTCATCGTAGTAGGCTTTCGGGAAGCAGGTCATGCCGAGCACAGGCGTGCGTCCGTTGGTCCTGCGCAGCTTCGTGCACAGTTCTGGCCCCGATTCCTCGAACAGTTGCATATCCATCACGATGAGGTCCGCGGCGCCGAATTCCATGACGATGTTCGGCTCGGTGCCACGCAGCTGATGGATGATCGCCTGAGGATAGGCGGACCTGATGAACCCTGCGATACTGTCCGCGGCGCGCGGGTCATTGTCTACGATGATGAACTGCATATCGGCCTTCCGTCGGATGTGCCATGTGGCTGCGCATCATGCCACCCGTAACAATCATACGATGCTGAACATGACTATAGTCGGCGTGGTTATCGTTGATGCCATACGCTCGCCGCCACGCGCGGCGAAGCGGTGACTCCGTCCGCGGTCGCCGGCTCGCAATAGACTCATGGGCGACACGGGGGCTGGTACCTCATGCGCGAATCCGGGAGGATTGTGTCAATGTACCGGCTGAGAGAGGGCTCACCTCGACCGATTGAACGTGAATCCGGACAATGCCGGCGCACGGACGTCGAACATCTCCCGTGCCTGAACGGCTGTGGCGGATCCTCCGTCGCGGCATATGAGAACAGAAAGGCACATCATCATGTCTGCTTCAGTCATCGAAGCAAAACCGCAATTGAAATGGCGTGTCGTCGACATCGCCGTGGCGTCCGTCGTGGGCGTCGCATCCGCGCTGATCTATTGGGGCGTCGCGTTCTTCTCGGCTGCGCCGTGGGGTTTCCTCGAAGCGGTGGTACCGGGGCTCGCCGGCGTCATCAATGGGCTGTGGCTGTTCGCCGGTCCGCTCGCCGCGGTCATCGTGCGCAAACCGGGGGCTGCGCTGTACGCGGAAGTCGTTGCCGGAGTGCTCGAAGCGCTCATGGGTAACGCATGGGGTGGGGTCGGAACCTTCATGATCGCCTTCGTACAAGGGTTGGGAGCCGAAACCGCCTTCGCGGTGTTCCTGTACCGCAAATGGAACCTCGCGACGGTGACGCTTTCCGGTGCGCTGAGCGGCGTGGGCTGCTGGGCGTATTCGTTCCTCACGAACCTGCAGGCGATCGATGTGGGCAAGACGTATGGCGTCGTCTACCTGCTCGCGACTGTCGTCTCAGGTGCGCTCATCGCAGGCGTCGCAATGTGGTACCTCTATATCGCGATCGCGAAGACGGGCGCACTCGACAACTTCGAATCAGGACGACAGATTCGTCGTGTGAAGAGGATGAAGATGTCGTCCGACCGATGACACATCAACTGACACATCAACGCTACGGGAGGCGGCCTGTTGTGGGCAATTGCGCGCTTATTGGCGGTATCTTGTTCCAGAAGGCTGACGGTAACGGACGACATCCGTTACGGGATGCAGACTGTTACGGGCGGCAGTGTCAGAACAGGGAATTATAGGAAATATAATACAAAAATAATCAACAATTACAATAATCATCATTAAAGGAAACGATTCCAAGTGCCCCAGGCAGTCGAACACACGCTCACGTCGGCACCGCATCCCGACGAACGCACGGATATTCAGGAACGCAATGGACGACGAGGCGGGCGACTGCGCCTGCATGATTGGGGATACCGCCACGCGTCGCGTGACCACTTCGCCGTCCGCGGACTCAACCTGACAATCGAAGCGGGTGAACGTGTGCTGCTGCTCGGGGCATCGGGAATCGGCAAATCGACGATACTCGAAGGCGCCGCGGGGCTGCTCGGGGATGGGGACGCGGCGCACATCGCGGCAAACGATGGCGACACGCCGGTCATGGATGCCGACGGCGGTGTGACGGAAGGTGCCATCGACATCGACGGGACCGAAATCCATCGTGTGCGCGGCGCCGTCGGACTCGTGCTCCAGGATCCCGACGCGCAGGCGATCTTCCAAAGAATCGGGGACAACGTCGCGTTCGGACCGGAAAACCTCGATGTGCCACGCCGTGAGATCTGGGAACGTGTCGATGCATCGCTTGCAGCCGTGGGGCTTGCGGGACTGCAGCTCGACCGTTCGGTCATGCATCTTTCGGGAGGTCAGATGCAGCGCCTTGCTCTCGCGGGCGCGCTCGCGATGGAACCGAAGGTGCTGCTGCTCGACGAGCCGACCGCGAACCTCGACCCCGACGGAGTCGTGCAGATCGTCGGTGCGGTACGGGATGTGCTTGAGCGTACCGGATGCACGATGGTGCTCGTCGAACACCGTGCAGACCGTTGGATCGACCTCATCGACCGCGTCGTCGTGCTCGGTTTGGAAACGCAGCAGGACGACGCGATCATCAACCAGAAGGGATACGACGAGGAGATTTCACGCGACGGTTTCCGCAACACCGTCGTCATCGCCGACGGCACACCGGATGAGGTCTTCACCGACGACACCCTTGATTTCGCACAACTCGGCATATGGGTGCCTGAACGTTACCGGCGGCAGTGTGACACAATCAACAGGATGCACGTCGATGGCGAACCGGAGTATGCGGCCGACGAAGGACGCGGCGACGTCATACTCAGTACCGATGACCTCGCGATAGGCAGAAACGGAGATGCGATCGCGGAACACATCGGCGTTTCGTTCCGCCCGGGGCAGATTACCGCGCTTGTGGGCGCGAATGGTGCGGGAAAATCCACATTGTCGCTCACATTGGCGGGATTGCTCGAACCGGTCATCGGACGTGTCGTGGCGGGGGACGAGCTCGTACAGGGAGCACATGGGGCGTGGCCGATCGACTGGAGTTCGACGGAACTCGCGTCGCGCATATCATATGTGTTTCAGAATCCGGAACATCAGTTCGCATGCTCAAGTGTGCTCGATGAAGTCATGCTCGGACCACTGCGCACCGGCGTCGATGAGCAGACGGCGCGTACATGTGCGCGGCGCCTGCTTGAACGATTCCACCTCGCGCAGTATGCGGATGTGAACCCATACACGCTTTCGGGAGGCGAAAAACGGCGCCTCACCGTGGCCGCCGCACTCGCCGCGGCGCCGAAGGTGCTCATCCTCGACGAACCGACGTTCGGACAGGACCGTCGCACGTGGATGCAAATCGTCGAACTCATCCTTGGATTGCGCGCCGACGGTGTCAGCATCATCGTCGTGACACACGACAGGGAGCTTGTGACCGCACTCGGTGCAAGGGTCGTCGAACTCGTCGCCGATCAGCGTGCGCGCGTTGGTGGCGGTACAGGTAGTGCGGATGATGATAGTGCGGGAAACGATGATGGTACGGGTAGCAGTGGCGATGGTACGCGGAGTAAGGGGGCCGCTACCGGCGTTGGTGTTGCCTCTGCTGCTGACGTTGCTGCTACCGGTGGCAAGGATGCGCCGTCAAGAATCGATGAGGGGATGCACGGCGAGCAGACCGTGCACGTGAGCGCGGTCAACGAACGTGAGGACCGTATCAAACCCGCGAGCCGATCGCCGTATCTGGCTTCGCTCAATCCTGTGTTTCGTCTCGGCGGCGCGTTCCTCGCGTCGCTGCCGTTGCTGATCAGCTTGGATTGGGTTTCGGCGACGGTCGCGCTCGCAGCGGAATTCATCGTGCTCATGGTCATCGGATTCGCGCCGTGGCGTGTCATCAGGTCGACATGGCCGATCTTCATCGGCGCGCCGGGCTCCGCTCTCGCAGTGCTGCTTTACGGGAAGCAGGGCGGCGACACATGGTGGCAATGGGGGTGGATCGCCATCACCGACCGCTCGGCGCAGCTTGCGCTTGCGACGGCGTTGCGCATTCTCGCGATCGGCATACCGGCGATTATCGCGGTGCTCGGCATCGACGCCACGGACCTCGCCGATGGATTCAGTGAACTGTTGCACCTGCCGGACCGTTTCGTCTACGGGGGGTTGGCTGGCATGAGGCTGTTCTCCGTGCTTCAGGATGATTGGACGGCGCTCACGGCGTCGCGCCGCTCACGTGGCCTTGGCGACGACAATAAGGTCGCCGCCTTCTTCCCGCAGGCGTTCGCGCTGCTTGTGCTTTCGATCCGCAGATCCACGACGCTCGCGACGGCGATGCAGGCGCGCGGCTTCGGCGGCAGTTCCCCGCGTAGCCATGCGCGCATCAGCGAAGTGCACGATCGTGACTGGTGGTTCCTCGTCGCGTGCGCGGCGATACCGACGATCGCGCTCGTAAGCGCGGCGTTCGCGGGAACCTTCGCGTTCATGGGCAACTGATATCCGTTACCGGTGGCGCAACGCGCGTGGTGCCACTGGTAACGGTGAAGCCCGTACCGCCTCAGGTAACGGTCACGGTTGTGTTACCGGCAGCAGTGCGTCTGTACCTGTTCGTGCTGCCGGTAACGGTGTCATTCGTGTTGCCTGCAGCACTCACATTCGTACCACCTGTAGCGTTATGTTCACGACCATTCGTATTGCTTCTGCATCGCTTTACATCGTACTTTTCGGTAGCGGTCATGTTCATACTGCCGGTAGTGGTGGCTGGATTCCGCATATCGTGCGCATCGATGATGCTCAGCGCGCCTGCGGCTTGAGGTTGAAGACGGTGTCCGATGCCTGTGCGATTTGCGGACTGTGTGTGACGATGATGACGCAACGGTTCTCCTTGTGCGCCAAATCGGTGAAGATTCTCATGATGTCCGCCTGGGTAGCGCCGTCGAGATTGCCGGTCGGTTCGTCCGCGATGATGACACGCGGATCGTCGCTCAAGGCACGGGCGATCGCCACACGCTGCTGCTCACCACCGGAAAGATGGAGGATGCGCTCGTTCGCATACCGTTCGGGAAGATGTACCTGACGGAGCAGATTAAGCGCGATCTCCTTCTTCGGACGTGGGAAACGTTTACCGGAGGCATCCATTGTCAGCATGATGTTCTCAAGTACCGTGAGTTGCGGCAGTAGATTGAAACTCTGGAAAATGACACCGATATCATGACTGCGGTAGTCGTATCTGTCCATGGTCTTCAGGTCGCGGCCGTCGAAGATGACGGAACCCTCGGTAGGTGTCGTCAGTCCGCTGATAAGCGAAAGCAGCGTGGTTTTTCCGGCGCCTGACGGTCCGACGATCGATGCGACCTCCCCTGTGTGGAACGAAGTGCTGATATGGCTGAGCACATTCCTTCCACCTTTCGTATACGCATAGCTCACGTCATCGAGTGTCAGAATCGTCTTATGGGGAGTATCCGTGTGGGTGCTGGAATCCTTACCTGCTGAATCCTTATCGGTCGTACCTCCCGTAACGGTGTCGTTGTCTTGGGTCGTCTGCTGTTTTGCTGTGTGCATTGTGCATCCCTCTTTCGATGTTCGATGTTTGATGTTTGATGTGAAGAAATCTTCCGGTCTGAGGCGGATCTGATGTGGAAGGGTGCTGCTGCCGGTGGTGAAACGGCTAACGGTAGCAGCGTGTGTCCAATCATGATCGGTCCGCGAGGATTTGCAGAGGTTCGTAGCGCATGACGAATATGGACGCGACCAGCGCGGCCAGGAGCGTCAGGCCAAGTCCGATGAGCAGCATCCATCCAAGGGTTGCCCAATTGACGGTCGCGTTGAGCTTCGTCATCATCTGCGATGCGTTGCGCAGCCCCTCGCGCATGCCGCCACGTGGCCCGTTGTTCGCTTGGGACGGCTCGTTCGCATTGCCACCCGTAACATCGTTACCCGTGTCACTGCCTCCCGTGGCGGAGTCGCCATCCGTGGAACCGGGACGCTCTCCCGGTGCACTTTGCATGTCTCGCCCGAACTGCTCGCGCTGTTGGGCCTGCTGTGTCTGCTGCGCCTCCACTTGGGAGGAGAGGAGCGCGTTCGAAACCGGCACCGATGTCGCTGCTCCGACGCCCACGCCCACCGCAAGTCCGATGAGTGTCACAACGAGCAATTCGACCGCGTATTGCGCGGCGACCTTGGTTTTCTTCACGCCGATCGCCGTCAGTACGCCAATCTCGTATTTGCGTTCGCGGATGTTGAAAATCGTCAACACGACGAGCACGACGGCACCTACGACCAGTACGACGATGAGCAGCGTCTTCGCGAACTTCGAGAGGTTTTCAATCGGCACAAGACTCGCTTCATACCGCTGCACATCCTCGGACGACGCCGTGTATTCGTCGCCGAGCCCCGCGGCTTTCACGTCGCGGACGAACTTGTCATAGTTCGCCTTGCCATCGAACACATAGGTGTAGCTGAGCGTCGCCGCCTGCGTCTCACGTGTGTTCCCCCGAGCGTCGGTCACCTCGATCGTCTTATCGGAGGTAAGGCCGAGTTTGGTGAGCGTCGCGACCGATGTGTAGATCGCGTTCGCCGGATCGTTCGCGTTCGATGCCATTGGCCCTCCCATTGGCATCTGCGCGTCGCTCGTGTTGCTGTAGATGCCGACGACCTTGAACGTGTATGTCGTGTCCTCATCGGATGCGCTCGCGACCTTGAATATATCGCCGACCTTGAGGTTGTTCGCATCCGCGAGCGTATCGGAGATGATGACATCGTTGTCGTCGGTGGCGTCATATCCGAAGACCTGGCCGCTGTCCATCGTGAATGCACCGTTCGGGGCATTTGCGATGGCCTCGTCGGAAGAGAATCCAACGAGTGCGAAGTCACCGGTCGTCATCTGCATGCCGCCTGTGTCCCCGGCAGGACCTCCCGCCATGCCGCCGTCCGGCATCTGTGGAAAATCGCCGTCGTTTCCGTTACGTGCATCATTGGATTGTGCGTTACCGGTGGTTTCCGACGATTCGGACGACTGCTTGGAAGATGCGTCCTGTTTGATGACGCCGCCATTTGCATCGACTGCCTCGATGCCATCGTCCGTGACGGCTGCGGACGCCGTTTCGATGTAATAGGACGACGAGACGCCGTACGACGCGTTGTCGTATCGTTCGTAGTCTTCGAGTGTGAGCGTCTTGTCGGCCATCGCTTGGCGCATTGCATCCATGTCGGGCTTGCCGTCGTTGGTGTCATTGTTACGGGATGCATTCATGAGCGCGCCGCGGTCAAGCGATATCTGCGCCGATATCGTCGTGTTCGCGAGCGCGTTCGTCCGGGCGTTCTGTGCCGCCTGTACGATGGCGAGTCCTATCGTGGCCGCCGCGGTGATGATGGCGACGATGATGATCATGAGGGCATTGCGCCCTTTGTTCCTCACTATGTTTTTCAGTGCGTTCCTGACGATGAACATGGTCGTCCTTCGGGATCGTTGATTCGTTGTCTGTAGTATCGGCAACTGCCGTATGCCGTCAGCGTAAGCAATGAACATTGGGTGGAGTGAGGAAAACGCTGAAGTGGTTCTGGATTGTTGTCGACAGGTTTCTGAAAGTTTTCTGTGAGTATATTGAATGAAGTTGTCTGCAGATGGGCATGGTTATGTGATGAGATGCTTCCGGTACGCTTCGATGATGGTGTGCATCCCGTAGGATCCGTAGAAGAGGATGCTGCGCGGTACATGTTGCCGCCCGTACGTTGTGCGATATGCCACCTGTAGATACATGCGGTCCGTAAGATGCGCCGTCCGTGCGATGTGCTGCCCGTAAGGTTATTCCCATAAGGTTATTTGGGCGCTGGTGCGCAGGATACGACGGGGTACATCGTGGGCGTGACGCGGGGCCGGCGCCCAAGAGTCTGACGTCGAAGGGACAGGTATCACGGTAGGGTGGCGGGTATGCCGATCGACAATCATGTAATGACGAATACGAAGGCCGAGCGTGTGCGCAGGCTTGTGGAGGCCACCACCCGTAAGCACAGGGAGAAGAACGGACGATTCCTCATTGAAGGTCCGCAGGCGGTGCGCGAGGCGCTCACCTGGCAGCCGGACATCGTGCGTGACCTGTATGTCACGGTGGATGGCGACGCCCCTGACGCCCCATTCGCGAACGCGACAGTGGGCTCGCTCGCTGGGCTTGCGATGGCGGAAGGCGTATACGTGCACAAAGCCACCCGTAACGTCATTGAACATGTGAGCAGGGACGCACAGGGTGTGCTCGCGATTGCCGACCTCGAACGTTGCCGCGAACGGCTAGCCGTACTCCCCGAAACACCGAGTCCGTTCATCGCCGCGTTCTGGCAGGTGCGCGACCCGGGCAACGCTGGCACCGTCATCCGCAGCGCCGATGCCGCCGGTTGCGATGCGGTCGTTTTCGTCGGTGACTGCGTCGATGTGTTCAATCCGAAGGTCATCCGGGCGACGACGGGATCGCTTTTCCACCTACCGGTGGCACATATGGATGAGGATGCGTTCTTCGCGCTGTGCGACGCGCGCGAAGCGAGCGTCATCGCCGCGGACGTGTACGGGACCGAGGAAGTGCCACCCGTAAGCCTTCCCGACCTCATACGGCAGGGGGATGCGGTGGATGGCGCGAAGGCGGTCCTCTTCGGCAATGAGGCGCGCGGACTCGACGATGCACTGCTCGCGCGCGCCGACGTCATCTGCTCGATTCCGATCTACGGGAAAGCGGAGTCGCTCAATCTTGGCACAAGCGCCGCCGTCATGCTCATGACGCTCGCTATGTCGAGTCGTATTGAAAGAATGTGAAGTCGATAAAACGTTGGAATGACGCGATTTCGCGCCAGAAGACGCCTGTTGATGAAAGGTTACTCGTGGCAGGGAACACGCAATTCGATGCCGATGCGGTGCAGCAAGCCGTCGCCGAAGGCATCGCCGCAGTCGAACAAGCCTCCAGCATGGAGGAGCTCAAGGCCATTAAAAGCACATACGCCGGCGCACAATCGGCGATGACGCTCGCGAGCAAGGCCATCGGCTCGCTCGACAAGGACGAGAAGAAGGAAGCCGGCAAGCTCATGGGCAAGCTGCGCGCCGATTTCGGTCGCGCGTACGGTACGAAGGAGGCGCAGGTCAAGGCCGCCGAAGAGGCCGCGGAACTCGCCGCCGAGACCGTTGACATGACGCTGCCCGTAAGTCGTAAGCCACTCGGCGCACGCCACCCGTTGACCAAGCTCATGGAAGACATCGAAGACTTTTTCGTCGGCATGGGCTGGCAGATCTCCGATGGTCCGGAGGTCGAGACCGAATGGTTCGATTTCGACGCGCTCAACTTCGGACCCGACCATCCGGCGCGCCAGATGCAGGACACGTTCTATGTCAAAGGCAATCAGGCGAAGGACGCGGCGGGCTTCGTCGGCTCGAACATGATCCTGCGCACGCAGACGTCGTCCGACCAGGTTCGTGGCCTCATCTCGCATGGCGTCCCGCTGTACATCGCATGCCCAGGACGCGTGTTCCGCACCGATGAGCTTGACGCGACGCATACGCCGGTCTTCCATCAGGTCGAGGCGCTCGCCGTCGACAAGGACCTGACGATGGCCGACCTCAAAGGCGTCCTCGACAAGCTCGCCGTCGCGATGTTCGGCCCCGAGGCGAAGAGCCGGTTGCGCCCGAGCTACTTCCCGTTCACCGAACCGAGCGCGGAGATCGACCTGTGGTTCCCGGACAAAAAGGGCGGCCCGGGCTGGATCGAATGGGGCGGCTGCGGCATGGTCAACCCGAACGTGCTGCGTTCCGCCGGCATCGACCCGGACGAATACACCGGATTCGCATTCGGCGTCGGCGTGGAGCGCACATTGCTGCTGCGCCATGACATCAACGACATGCACGACCTCGTCGAAGGCGACGTGCGCTTCAGCGAACAGTTTGTGATGGGGGAGTGATACCCAATGCCAATGGTAGATATTGATTGGCTGCGCGACGACGTCGAGATCCCCGAGGGTCTCACCTACGAGCAGCTTGCGAAGGACCTCGTCCGCGTCGGACTCGAGGAGGAGGAGATCCACACGTCCCAGCTGACCGGGCCGATCGTCGTCGGCTACGTCGTTGACGCGACGCCCGAGCCGCAGAAGAACGGAAAGACGATCAACTGGTGCCATGTCGACGTCGGCGACGCGTACAACGATGTCGACGAGAACGGCAACAAAGTACCGCGCGGCATCGTGTGCGGCGCGCCGAACATGAAGGCGGGAGAGAAGGTCGTCGTGACGCTCCCCGGCGCCGTGCTGCCGGGCGACTTCAGGATCGAGCCGCGCAAGACCTACGGGCACATCTCCGATGGCATGTGCGCGTCGGAACGTGAACTCGGCCTCGGCGACAGCCATGACGGCATCATCCTGCTGCGCGACTACGGCTTCACCCCCGAGGAATACGAAGCGCTCAAGCCGGGCGACGACGCGATGCACCTGCTGCACCTCGATCAGCCGATCCTTGAGATCAACGTGACCCCCGACCGTGGGTACGCGTTCTCCTACCGCGGCATCGCGCGCGAATTCCACAATTCCACGGGCGCCAAGTTCACCGATCCGGTCACCGCGCTCAACGAACGTGCACCGCACATCGAAGAGAACAGTGATGAGACGACATACGACATCGACGTCATCATCGATGACGACAACCCGATCCACGGTGTCGTCGGTTGCGACCGGTACTACGCTCGCGCTGTGCACGGGTACAAGCCCGGCAGCAAGACGCCGAACTGGATGCGCCGCCGCCTCACTCGTGCAGGCATGCGCTCGCTTTCGCTCCCGGTAGATGTGACGAACTATGTCATGCTCGACCTTGGGCAGCCGATGCACGCCTACGACCTCGACAAGATCGAGGCGCCGATTGTTGTGCGCCGTGCGAAGGAAGGCGAGAAGCTGACGACACTCGACGGCAAGGAGCACGACCTCGATCCCGAGGACCTGCTCATCACCGATTCACCCAACGGGCAGCAGGGCTCGCGTATCCTCGGCATCGCCGGCGTCATGGGCGGCATGTACGGGGAAGTGACCGACGAGACGACGAACATCCTGCTCGAGGCCGCGCACTTCGACCCGATCACGATCGCACGTTCGGCGCGCAGGCACAAGATTCCATCGGAGGCGTCGCGACGCTTCGAACGCGGCGTCGACGACAAGCTGCAGCCGGCAGCCGCGCAGATGGCGGCCGAACTGCTTGAGAAGTACGGCGACGCGACGCCGTCGCTCACACCTCGGGATGTCGACAACACGCCGCGCCGCACGCCGATCGTGTTCAAGGCGAGCGAGGTCAAGCGCCTTGCCGGGCTCGACCTCGACCTCAACGAGATCAACGGCATCCTCACCGACATCGGATGCGCGGTCGGTGGCGGTGGCAACGGGGAGTTCACCGTGGCGCCACCGTCCTGGAGGCCCGACCTGACCGAGGCATGCGACCTCGTCGAGGAGATCGCGCGCATCTACGGGTATGACCAGATCCCCACACGTGTGCCGCACGCGCCCGTCGAAGGCCATGTGGGACTGACCGCCGACCAGAAGCGCAAGCGTGAGGTCGCGGATGAGCTCGCCGAATACGGACTCGTCGAAACGCTCAGCTACCCGTTCGTGGGGCCCGCCGACTACAAGGCGTTCATGCTCGATGCGGACGAGGTCGAACCGGTGAGCGTGCAGATCGTGAACCCGCTCGCCGACGACAGGCCGAACCTGCGCCGCGATGTGCTCCTCACGCTCGCGCAGACCGTGCGCCGCAATATCCGCCGCGGCATCGAGAACGTCAGCTGCTATGAGATCGGCCACGTCTACCTCGCCGATCCGAACGCGCCGGCGATTCCCGCGTTACCGGGAGCAGTGCGTCCGACCGACGAACAGCTCGCCGCGCTCGATGCAGGTCTGCCGAAGCAGCCGCTGCATGTGGCCGCGATCATGACGGGGCTCGCCGAGGACGATGGATGGCTTGGAGACAAGCGCGCCGTCGACTGGACCGACGCCGTCGAGGCTGCGCGCCGCGTCGTCTCCCGCCTTGGCGCGGACATCGTCCTCGATCAGCCGAAGGCCGAGGATGTGCCGGCGCAGTGGCATCCGGGACGCGCCGCGCGCATCGTCGCGAACGGTGAGGAAATCGGTTTCGTCGGCGAACTGCATCCAAAGGTGGACGACGAACTCGGCTTCCCCCACCATACCGCGGCGTTCGAGATCGATTTGACTGCGCTGTTCGCGACACTCAGCGACAAGCCGGTGCAGGCCAAGCCGATCTCGACATTCCCGCCGGTCAAGCAGGACCTCGCGTTCACGATGCCCGATGCGGTCACAGCGCACGCCTTGGAGGAGACGATCCGACAGGCCGCCGGCGATGTACTCGAATCGATCGAACTGTTCGACGTGTATGAAGGAGACCAGCTCGGCGAAGGCAAGAAGTCGCTCGCATACGCGGTGACGTTCCGTGCGCCCGACCGTACACTCACGAGCGACGACAGTGAGGCGATCCGCGCGAGGATCATCGAGCAGGCGGCGACGCTCGGCGCGCAGCTGCGCGCGTAACGCCATACGGGACATGGTTCGTGGCGCGTACGCTTACCGGTAGTGGATGCGCATGCGCCACGGACCCGTCGTATTCGAACGGATGAACACGTACGCCGCGGCCGTTGGTCGCTGTGGTTGTTGCGGTTGCCACGTTCATCATGGGTGCTGCGGCTGTCGCGACGGATGTGTTCGTTGTGGTTGCTGTGGTTATCGGTAGTAGCGCAAGCCAATGGCTTGCGGTTGCCACGATATCCGCGACGACCACGGCGTGACGGCGGCCATCGTCCGTACGTCGCCCACGTGCGCGTTTGTGTTACCGGTGGCACACCATGTGCGGTAGACATCGGCAGCGTCAGGACGAGACAGAACGAAGGACGTCGTAATCGACGACCGGTAAGGACATGAGATGAGCGAACCGAATCAGGACACGCCACAGACCCGTACTGGATACGAGACGGCCACACAAGCCGGTGTGAATAACGACGCCCAGAAAGCAGCGGAAGAACGCGGCGATACGGCACACGACGCCGCGCCGACACCCTTGGAATCGAAGGACAAAAGCGCCGCGGACATTCCGGAATCGGAAGTGTCACAAGCCATCCTCGAAACCGATATGCCTGTCGAAGGCCAGCCGAACGAGCTCGCCTACGGGGCGATGGACAACCAGTTTCCGAAGGACTACGACCCATACCTTTTCGGACGTCCGGAGAATGGGGAAACGCACGAGCAAGTCGAACGGGATGCGCGCGATGAGGAGAACCGCATCGAACAACGCCGAGCGCAACGTCGGGCGAGCAACCCGATGAATATGCCCGTCATGGGTTACGGGAGGCAAATGGGCGCTTCCGGAATGCCGGGGATGGGCCAGAATGTCGATCCGAACGCCCCGTTCGGTGACCGGCGCAATTACGGTGCTGACAACAGGAAACTGCCGCGCTATGTGCAAGGCATCGATCTTGATGATCCGAACCAGAACGTGTATTACGGGAGGTGGGACACGAGCTCAATCATCGCGTTCGTACTGTCGATCCTCCTTCCAGTGCCGTTCCTGCCGGCGTTGCTCGGCGCTTTCGGGATGTACCGGACGAAACTGATGAGGATGAAAGGGTTCGGCTTCGCGTTGGCGGCCGTCATCATCAACATCATCTATTCGATTGCGGTGATCTGGATGATGATCAACGGCGTCTCCACGCAGGAGATGCTCAATGATGTGTTGCACATGCTTGGCCTGAACGGTTCCGTGGGCGGCACCGACGGTTCCTCCTCCACTCCTACGCCGACCGCCACCCCGAGTGATACCGCGACGCCCACGCCTACGGGTAGTGCATCCAATAACGATGGCGTGACATCGGCGATGGGCATCTGAAGTGTTCCGGCTGCAGTGGCCAGGGAGGTTGTTCGTCAGGAATCGCCTATCCGTCGGGCGTCGGCATGTGAGTGGCATAGACGTTACAGGCAGCAGGCCGCCAGAACGGTCTCGAAGCGAAGTGATATGTCTGCTGCAGCCTATATCTTTCCTAAAACGAAAATGATTGATGACGGATGATGGCAGAGTGTACAGAGTGCCACCGGTAAGAAATCTGCAATCATGGGTTTGTATTTATTATTATTTAAAATTTGAAATAGTATATTATATAATATTATTATATAGATTTGATTTCACGAGTGTCGAGGGGGGATTCGTTCTCTGTCGCTGTGGGGGCAGTGTGAAGTCCTTGAAAATCTATGTTGGATTGTGGAAAATTGTGGATAATCGTGAAGTTGTCCACAATGGGGCGATCATTTGTACGACGACACGCCGACGACACACCCTTCCGTACACATACCCCTGTTGGAGTGGACACGGCGGAGTCTACTGCTCTACCGTCGAAGCATGGACAAGAACAAGAATAATAATAATATATCTGACAATATGGCAGATGAATATGAGAAGCGGTTGGGGGAAGGCAGCGTGCCCAATCTCATCCCCATGCGCTTGCAACTCATCGAGCGGCAGGCGCACGAATTCAGCGTCTGCCTTGACGCGCGGTCGAGAGTCAGCCGCGACCTGCTCTTCGGCGGCTTCACTGCGCTCCGACTGCAAGGTGTGCCGCTGCCGTTCACGTTGCCGAAGTACGAGGACACCGTCGGCGGTGAACAGTTGAGCGTGCTTGCAAGCGCACGCAACGCGCGCACGCGTCTGCGCGGCGCACGGTTCTATCATATGAACATTCCACTGGCCACCATTCAGGTGATGCCAGGGGTGCATTGCGTGGACGTCGTATGCGCATGGTTCATGCTCGCGCGGTTCCTGACGTTGGACGAGCTCGTCGTGCTCGGTGACAGCATCCTTATGCGAGACACGCTGCATGCAAAGGTGACGATCGACGATTTCGAGATATTTGTGACACGTATGGAGAATCTGGGGAAGCTGCGCGCGTACGGCAGGAAACGGGCCCCGCGTGGCGTCGGCAAAGCGAGGCGAGCAATCGCCATGCTCAGGGAGAACATGGAATCGCCGCAGGAGGCGCGACTGTTCCTCGAACTGATCAAACGCGGCCTTCCGGAGCCGGGCATCAATGTGCCGGTGACGCTGTGCACGGGCGGCGGCGCGCGCTTCGACCTGCTGCTCGACGGGGGCGTCGTATGCGAATACGACGGCGCGCACCATCTTGGGCAACTGGAAGAGGACGGGATACGTCGTGCGAACATCGAGCGTTCGGGGTACCTGCATGTGCAGGTGACGCGTGCGGACATGGCAACGCCCGACGCGCGTGCGTGGATGGCGCGCAGGGTCGCGCATGCGTTGGAGGAGCGCACTGGCGTGTCGTATGCCACCGATGGGGTGATTCCGCTTGAGACAATCGCCGACGAGGCTTTGCGCGCAATGGTGCCGCGATGGAGATGTGTTGCGTGAGCGGGGATGGTGGTGTGTGGCGTGCTGCAAACGGGGTGTCGCATATGCGCCGAATACGTATGGGGGTCAGGGGTGTGATGTCGGGAAGTCGGCGGTGTCGGGGAAGTCGGAAATTTCAGGAGAGGAGTGGATGCGTTGTTGGGGGCTTGCATCGCTGCGGATGGGATTGCGTTGTGTGGTGTCATGGTTGGCATATGGTGAACGATGTCTGTGCGGAGATGGCTTGACACGTCTTGGTATGGGCGATGGAGGAGGTTATGGGTAGTGGAGTCACGCCTCGGTGGAGTTGAGGGGGCAAAGGACATCGGGGGAGAAGGTAAGGGCGACGCTAAAGGTTGCATTGATGGAGGGGGCGACGCAATCGTTGCTGCCGTTCCACGTCGTACGAGAACATTCCTTGGAAGCTGCCAACGTTGTGATTCTGTCAACGTGTATTACTGCATAATTATGCAATGTACTGTATAAAGTGTATGCTCGTATGCATAAACGATACCGGTCATGCCGACACGGCTTCGCATACTGCTACCTGTAGGTCGCGAACGTACGCACACTCATGATCTGATGGTCTGGTGATGCGCGACGTATGGTCGATTTGTGTGGATATGTGCTGCCGCCCGTAACGACATGCCGTCGGTAGTGCGTTGTATGTCAATGCCTGTGCAGACTGCCGCCTGTAAGCATATGCTCCTTGTGGGCGCGCATGGCGAAGGCATGGTGGCACGTGTCCGACGGTTACCGGTGGTAGGATCCGGTTTCCGGACGGAACGGCTATAGATGGCATACGCATGTCAGGAAGGAAGGCAACGGGAATGGCGAAATACACCGTAGCGGTTGCAGGCGCGACCGGATATGCGGGAGGGGAGGCGCTGCGCATCCTCGCCACGCATCCCGACTTCGAGGTAACGACCGTTGCGGGACACTCGTCGGTCGGGGAGAGGCTCGGCGCCTATCAACCGCATATCCCCCAACTGGCGGATATGACGATCGTCGACACCACCGCGGACGAACTCAACGGACATGATGTCATCATCCTGGCGTTGCCCCATGGCGCTTCAGGTGCATTGGCCGCGCAACTGGACGCATCGGCCACCGTCGTCGACCTCGGTGCGGACCATCGTCTCGAACGGCAGCAGGCGTGGGATGAATACTATGGCGGCGCGTTCTACGAACATTGGACGTACGGCATGCCGGAGCTCATCCTCGGCAAAGACGCCAACGGGGAGTACTTGCGGCAGCGTGACGTCATCCGCGGAACAGTGCAGTCCGTAATCGAGACCGACGGCGCGCAGGACATGCCACCCGTAGGCAAATTGGTGACAGGAGGGACGAAACGGATCGCGGGACCTGGTTGCAACGTCACCGCCACGACGCTCGCGTTGCAGCCTGCGATAGCCGAGAATCTTGTCGTGCCACACACCATCGTCGCCGATCTGGCCGTCGGATACTCAGGGGCGGGAAAAAGCCTCAAACGGACGAATCTGCTCGCCTCGGAGGCCCTCAATTCCGCAGTGCCGTATTCGGTAGGCGGCACACACCGCCACATTCCGGAGATACTCCAGAACTTCGCACATGCGGCAGGTCTTGACGCGACCGCAGCCAATGAATTCACGCTCGCGTTCACGCCAATGCTCGTGCCGATGTCCCGGGGAATCCTCGCATCGGTGAGCGCAAAGCTCACCGACAAGGCGATGGACATGAGCGACGATGACATACGGGAGGTATGGGCGCACGCATATGCGGGGCAGCAGTTCATCACGGTGCTACCCGAAGGAGTGATGCCGGCGACACAGAACGTGCTCGGCTCGAACACGGCGCATCTGCAGGTCGCGGTCGATCGACGAAGCCGGACACTGCACGCGTTCGCGGCAATCGACAACCTCAACCGAGGAACCGCGGGACAGGCGGTGGAATCGCTCAATCTCGCATTCGGACTCAACGAAGCAACAGGACTCAGCAAGATAGGAGTGGCACCATGAGTGTAACGTTCGCAAAAGGCTTCACAGCGGCGGGGGTGGTCGCGGGCATCTCCGCCACCGCCGGTAAGAAGGATCTCGCACTCGTCGTGAACAATGGTCCGCTCAAGGCGGGCGCCGGCGTCTTCACAACGAACCGGTTCTGCGCCGCGCCCGTGCAGTGGTCGCGTGATGTGGTCAAGGACGGCACAGTCGACGCGGTCATTCTCAATTCAGGTGGCGCCAACGCCTGCACCGGCGTCGAAGGATACGAGCAGTCGGTGAAGACCGCCGAAACGGTCGGCGAACTGCTTGGATGTGACGCTCATGACGTGGCGGTGTGTTCGACCGGACTCATCGGGGAGCTGCTACCGTTAGATAATGTGCTCGCGGGAGCGAGGGAAGCATACGCTGCGCTCGACGACACTGTGAGCAGTGGTGAGGACGCCTCCCAGGCGATCATGACGACGGACACGAAACCGAAGACCGTGACAAGGTTGGGGTCCAACGGATTCCGTATCGGTGGCATGGTCAAGGGATCCGGCATGATCGCGCCGCAGCTCGCGACGATGCTGTGCGTCATCACGACGGACGCCGTCGTCTCCGCGCAACAGCTACAGGCGGCACTGAGCGCCGCCGTGGACACGTCATTCAACAGGATAGACGTCGACGGATGCATGTCGACGAACGATACGGTCATATTGATGGCCTCCGGTGCATCCGGTATCGAACCGGATCCGGACGAGTTCAACGGCATCGTCGCCAATTGTTGTGCCGCGCTCGCACGTCAGATCATCGGAGATGGCGAAGGTTCGAGCCATGACATCAAGATCACCGTGAATGGTGCGACCGATGAGGACGCCGCACTTGCGTGCGGACGGGCGGTGGCCGCGTCCAACCTGCTCAAATGCGCGATCAGCGGCAACGATCCCAACTGGGGGCGCATCGTGAGCTCGCTTGGCACCGTGCCGGTGGATGTCGCACCGTACGATCCTGATCAGGTGACCGTCGACGTCAACGGGGTGCGTGTATGCGACGGCGGCAAGCCGGGGCATGACCGCAGTGAAGTGGATATGACGCCACGTGAGATCGATATCGTCATCGACCTCAACTCGGGCGATGCCACGGCGACAGTCTGGACGGACGACCTCACGCATGAATACGTGCACATCAATGCCGATTACGAGAGCTGAAGCCGCCACATGCAGCTGTGTGACGCGGTGTTGTGTGGTTATGGGTGGTATGCGCCACCTATAACCACAGGTATCACGAATCCGCTACCGGTAGCAGAACATGGTCTCCCTCAACGGAATCGAAATGGTGACCGATGATGGTGGTCGACTGCGACAATGGAGATGGTACTAGTGGTATGGCGTTGCTTCTGCAAGTCATAGGCAGTGCCACCGGTAACCAATTACGAGTGGTGTTTTCCGGTAGCGAATAACAGCAGAACAACAGGTGGTACTTCCGGTAGCACAACAGGCATGTGAAATGCCGCTTGCGACGGACGGTATCGAGCGGTGCCACCGGTAATGAATACGGATGATAGGAAACGGACAACCGTAAGGAACGGAATCGGAAAACGGAACATGACGAAACCATTGAAAGGTCCAGGATTCCACTTGGACGTACACACCGATCTACGACCGGACCAGAAAGCCGAAGTGCTCATCGAAGCGCTGCCCTGGCTCGAGGAATTCTACGGGAAGACCGTCGTCATCAAATACGGTGGCAACGCGATGGTCGACGACCATCTCAAAAGCTGCTTCGCCGATGACATGGTGTTCCTGCGACAGGTCGGATTGCATCCCGTGGTCGTGCATGGCGGCGGTCCGCAGATCTCGCAGATGCTCAAGGCGCTTGGCATCCATTCGGAATTCAAAGGCGGCCTGCGCGTCACGACGCCTGAGGCGATGGATGTCGTGCGCATGGTGCTTACGGGAAAAGTGTCACGTGAACTCGTCGGACTCATCAACGCCCATGGACCGTACGCGGTGGGATTGTCCGGGGAGGATGGCGCGCTCTTCTCGGCGACGCAACGTAAGCCGGTCATCGATGGGACGCCGACGGATATCGGCCTTGTCGGGGATGTGATCGGCGTTGACGCATCCGCCGTCGTCGACCTCATCCGTTCGGGACGCATACCGGTGGTATCCTCTGTCGCCCCCAATGAGGACGACGCTACAGAGGTGCTCAACGTGAATGCGGACTCCGCGGCCGCCGCGCTTGCGACCGCCTTGGGGGCGCACAAACTCATCATCCTCACGGACGTCGATGGGCTCTACGCCGACTGGCCGAACCGTGATTCACTTATCGGACGCATTGGTGCCGAAGACCTGCGCGATATGCTGCCGCAGCTCGAAAGCGGTATGCGCCCGAAGATGGAGGCTTGCATCCGTGCGATTGACGGAGGTGTGCAGCAGGCGCATATCATCGACGGGCGCAAGCCGCACTCGATACTCAACGAGGTGTTCACCAGCGCAGGCATCGGCACGATGGTCGAACCAGGCGAGGGATTGGAAATGAGGAACGCATATGGACAATGAATACAGTGGATATAGGAGGGATGACGTGAACGACATCAATAATATGAACGACGGCGACCAGCAGGTGCACTCTGCCGCCGGTAACGATTGTGGCCATGGTGGTGCCACCGCTAGCGGCGACGCATTGCCGGAGGACTATCGGCTCCTCGACGAATACAATGATGTGCACATGCACGTCTTCGGCACGCCGCTGCGTGTCCTCGACCATGGGCAGGGCGTGCACGTATGGGACGTCGATGGCAACGAATACCTTGATTTCCTCGCGGGAATCGCCGTCAATTCGATTGGATACGCGCATCCGAAGTGGATCGAAGCGGTCGCCGCGCAAGCCGCACAGGTCGCACATGTGAGCAACTACTTCGCGACACGTCCGCAGATCCATCTTGCGCAGAAGCTCATCGCGCTCGCAGGCGCCCCAGAAGGTTCGCATGTCTACTTCGGAAACTCGGGCGCCGAGGCGAACGAGGCGGCGCTCAAGATGGCGAAGCTGTACGGGGCACAGCGGTGCGCGGAGCTCGGCACTGACAAGCCGTACCGCATCATCGCGCTTACCCATGGATTCCATGGACGTACGATGGGAGCTCTTTCCGCCACGTGGAAACCGGCGATTCGCGAACCGTTCGAGCCGCTCGTGCCGAACATCGAGTTTGTGGAAGCGAATGACATCGATGCGATGAAGGCCGCATTCGACGCGACCGGTAAGGGACCCATCACCGCCGTCATCATGGAGCTCATCCAAGGGGAGGCTGGTGTACTGCCGCTTGACGCCCAATACATCCGCGATGTGCGCGCGCTGTGCGATGAGCATCGCGCGCTCATGATCGTGGACGAAGTGCAGACGGGCATCGGTCGCACGGGCTCATGGTTCGCGTTCCAACGTGAGGACCTCGGGGGCGTCACCCCGAACATCGTCACGTTCGCCAAGGGCGTCGCCGGAGGGTTCCCCATGGGTGGCATGATCAGTTTCGGTGAGGGACTGTCGTCGCTCTTCTCTCCGGGAACCCACGGTTCGACCTTCGCAGGCAACCCGTTGGCTGCAGCCGCCGCGCTTGCGACGATCGGTGTGATCGAGGACGAGGGCCTTGTGCAACGCGCCGAAGTACGCGGCGAACAGCTGCGCACCGATCTGCGTGCCACCGATAACCCATTGTTCGCACAGGTGCGTGGCCGCGGCCTGCTCAATGCGATCGTGCTCAAACGCCCGTGCGCCCATGCCGCCGTGGACTGGGCGCTCGAACATGGCCTCATCATCAACGCGTGTGCGCCCGACGTCATCCGTCTTGCGCCTCCGCTCATCGTCAGTGAGCAGGACGTGAACGAAGCCGTGGCGATCCTCGCGATGCTACCCGAAGACCTTCCCGAGGACTGAGCGGCGACACCACGGAAGACGCCGCCCGTGACATAGGTCGGTAATGTGCTACCGGTAGTGTGGCATCTATCGCATACCACCTGTAGCACATACCGCCTGTAACAGGCAGTGGCGTCACAGAAGAGGGTGCTTCCGGTAAGCCGATGGAAAGTTGCTTCCAGCCCGTATGAAGATGCTTCCGGTAAGCCAATGGAAGTTACTTCCAGACAGTGCGAATGTGCTTCCGGTAAGCTGACGGGGTGCCACCGGTGGGGAACGGACGGTTCCGCAGCCATGGTGCCTCGGATGGGACATAATCGAAACACCATAATCGCAACACAACGCGTGACGCGCGGCGGAACGCGACACAATACACAACACGCAACCCATAACACAACCAACGAACAGAAGGAGGTCGCCATGGGACAGCTTCGTCACATGCTGCGCGACGACGACGTCAACCACGAGGAACAGAAGCAGATTCTTGAACTCGGTATGAAATTCCGCGAAAACCGCTTCTACCATCGTCCGTTCGAAGGGCCACAGGGTGTCGCCGTGCTCTTCGACAAGCCGAGCACGCGCACGCGTTCGAGTTTCTCGATCGGTGTGGCGGAACTTGGCGGCTATCCGCTTGTCATCGACAAATCCGGATCGCAGCTCGGACGCGGCGAACCGATCAGTGACACGACCGAAGTGCTCACGCGCATGGCGTACGCACTTGTGTGGCGTACATTCGAGCAATCGCGCATCGAGGAGATGGCGAGCGTCGCTACGGTACCGGTGGTCAACGCGCTTACCGACGAATTCCATCCATGCCAGGTGCTCGCCGACTTCCTCACGATCGCGCAGTTCAAGGGTGGTGTCGACGCGCTTGCGGGCATGACGATCGCCTACCTCGGCGACGCGGCGAACAACATGGCCAATTCCTATCTGCTCGCGGGCGCCGTCGCAGGCATGCACGTGCGCGTTTCGGGGCCGAACGGATTCCTTCCCGATGACGCCATCGTGCAGGATGCGGAGGCGATCGCCGCCACTACGGGTGGCAGCATCCTCGTGACGACGGATCCGAAGGAGGCGGTGCGCGATGCGGACTGCGTCTTCGCCGACACGTGGGTGTCGATGGGTGAGGAGAACCAGTACGCCGTGCGCTCGAAGCCGTTCTGGCAGTACCAGGTCAATGCGGACCTCATGGCGCTCGCGAAGCCGGACGCGTTGTTCCAGCACTGCCTGCCCGCCTACCGTGGCAAAGAGGTGACCGCCGAGGTCATCGACGGACCGCAATCCGTCGTCTGGGATGAGGCCGAGAACCGTTTGCATGCGCAGAAGGCGCTTCTGACATGGCTCATCGGCAAGCAGCGCGGCGACGAAAGCCTGCTCGTCTGATGACCGATCCGACCACGCCGCTCCAACGCCCCGCAAGCCGCGCCGCACGTCTCAACGCGATCGAACAGGCGCTCGTCGACCATGTGGTCACGTCACAGTCGCAGCTCTCCGCAATCCTCGCGGATCAGGGGATCGAAGTGACCCAGGCGACGCTCAGCCGCGACCTTGACGAAATGAACGCGACGAAAACACGGCTGCCGGATGGCACCGTGGCGTATACGATCGACGACCAGGCGCCGACATCATCCACCGACTGCGACAGCGACGAGCGCGCGCAGCAGCAGATGACGCGGATTCTGTCCGGGCTCGTCACATCGGTCGCTGCCGCCCGTAACCTCATCGTCGTGCACACGTCGTCGGGAGCGGCACAATATGTCGCGAGCGTCATCGACAAACATACGATCGGTGGCGTTCTCGGGACGATTGCGGGTGACGACACCGTACTCGTCATATGTGTGAACGATGCGATGGCGGAACGTCGCTCCGCGTGGCTGTTGGAAGTCGCCTCGACGCAGAATTGATGGATGCGCTACTGGTAGTGAGCGTGAGTGGCTGCGGGTTCTGTGATTCTGGCAATCGATGTTACCGGTAGCACGATGTTCGACCTGTAAATCGATACGCTACCGGTCGCACATCCGTCGTCGGAACGCGGACATCGAATGCATACTTATACAGAGCACTGTATATACTTATGAATATCTGAACAGAAAGGTCAAGTCATGAGCGAACAGAATCGCATTGTGCTGGCGTATTCCGGTGGTCTCGACACCTCGGTCGCCATCCCGTATCTCAAGGACCGCACGGGCAAGGACGTCGTCGCCGTCTCCCTCGATGTCGGACAGGGCGGCGAAAGCCTTGAGACAATCAAGGAACGCGCGCTCGCGTGCGGTGCCGTCGAAGCCTATGTCGTCGACGCGCGCGACGAATTCGCGAACGAATACTGCATGCAGGCGCTCAAGGCAAACGCGATGTACGAGGGCGTGTATCCACTCGTCTCCGCGATCTCGCGTCCGCTCATCACGAAGCACCTTGTGCGCGCCGCCCATCAGTTCGGTGCTGACACGATCGCGCACGGTTGCACCGGCAAAGGCAACGACCAGGTGCGTTTCGAGGTCTCGATCCAGTCGATCGACCCGGAACTCAAGGCAATCAGCCCGATTCGCGACCTTTCGCTCACGCGTGACGTGGAGATCGCGTACGCGAACGACCACAAACTGCCGATTGTGCAGACGGAGAAGAGCCCGTTCTCAATCGACCAGAACGTCTGGGGACGCGCCATCGAGACCGGTTTCCTTGAGGACCCATGGAATGCGCCGACGAAGGACTGCTACTCGTACACCGACGATCCGGACTTCCCGCCGGTCGAGGATGAGGTCGTCATCGAATTCAAACAGGGTGTGCCGGTCAAGATCGACGGCCGTGACGTCACGCCACTGCAGGCGATCGAGGAGATGAACCGCCGAGCCGGCGCGCAGGGCATCGGCCGCGTCGACCTCATCGAGGACCGCCTCGTCGGCATCAAGTCCCGCGAACTGTATGAGGCGCCAGGTGCGATCGCGCTCATCACCGCGCATGAGGAGCTTGAGAACATGTGCCTCGAACGCGAACAGCACCGCATCAAGCGTGACATCGACAAGCGTTGGGCCGAACTCGTCTACGACGCGCAGTGGTTCTCGCCGGCCGTCAAGTCGCTCAACGCGTTCATCAACGACACGCAGCAGTACGTCTCGGGTGAGATTCGCATGGTCATGCACGGCGGCCGCGCCGTCGTAGTCGGACGCCGTTCCGCGGAATCGCTCTACGATTACAACCTCGCCACCTACGATTCGGGTGACACCTTCGACCAGAACGCGTCGAACGGCTTCATCGAGATCTACGGGCTGCCGACGAAGGTCGCCGCGGCGCGCGACGTGAAGTTCGGCAACGGCATCGAGGTCCCGGACAACGACGTCGAGTGACATCCGCTTACGGGATGCACCTATCCGCGCGACGCATATGAGGGGAGAGGCCGCTAGGAACCGCGGTCTCTCCCTTTCGTCGTCTTAGTGTGTGGTTACGGGTCGCAGTGTCCGTGCGGCGCGCGGCCGCGAGTTGCGAGTGCTTTGCGAGCCCGCTGACGCTCTTCCGGTTCACTGGTGCTTATGGGCAGCATCGAATATGTGCGGATCGTCGATATCATCCCCTTCGCTTCATCGTGTTGCGGAATGTTGTGTTACGGGATGCAATCATCGGTCGTGATGGGCGTTGAGTGGTGGTGCCACCCGTAGCATGTCGCATACAGAATGCCACCCGTACCATCATTGTGCGCAGGATGCATCGTCCGTAAGTGTTGGATGTGCCACCCGTAAGACGACGGTGGATGGTTTTCGACGAACGACGGTAGGATGGGCAGCGGTAACCGGAAACATATGTGCAATCGGCATCCCGTACGACATCATCCGTATGTGCACGACACGTGTCACCATGGTCGCCGCGCGCGGATGGACGACGGTGGACGGATATGTAGATACGGAAAACAGCACTACCGATAACAGATACGGATACATAGGAAGCCCACCGCTACCCGTAGCGGTGGGCGAAGGAGACAAAGACAACATGAGCGATGAACAGATCATCGGAACCGCTGGTGTCGAGATGACGGAAACACGACAGGCGCAACCGGCCGAAGAACACCTCGCGCTGTGGGGAGGACGGTTCTCGTCGGGTCCGTCACCGGAACTCGCGCTGCTGAGCAAGTCCACACAATTCGACTGGCGACTCGCCGACGATGACATCGCCGGTTCGCGCGCTCACGCACGCGCACTCGGGCGCGCAGGCCTGCTCACCCCCGACGAACTGCAGCGTATGGAAGCCGCCCTTGACGAACTGCAGCGCCGTGTGGACAGCGGTGTGTTCGCGCCGATCGAGGACGACGAGGACGAGGCGACCGCGCTCGAACGTGGACTCATCGGCATCGCAGGGGACGAACTCGGCGGCAAGTTGCGCGCGGGACGTTCCCGCAACGACCAGATCGCGACACTCATCCGCATGTGGCTGCGCCGTCACGCGCGTGTTGTCGCGAACCAGGTGCTTGCGCTCACGGACGCGTTGTGCGAGCAGGCGAAGGCCGCAGGCCGTACCGTCATGCCGGGGCGTACACATATGCAGCATGCGCAGCCGGTGCTTCTCGCGCATCAGCTCATGGCGCACGTGTGGCCGTTGCTGCGCGACGTCGAACGCTTCATTGATTGGGACAATCGCATCGATGCGAGCCCTTACGGTTCCGGCGCGCTCGCTGGCAACACGCTCGGCCTGGAGCCGACGGCCGTCGCGCGTGAACTTGGCTTCACCAAAGTCACCGAAAATTCCATCGATGGAACATCAAGCCGCGATCTCGTCGCCGAATACTCGTTCATCGCGGCGATGGTCGGCGTCGACATCTCACGTCTCGCTGAGGAAATCATCATCTGGAACAGTCAGGAATTCGATTTCGTCACACTCGACGACGCGTATTCGACCGGTTCATCGATCATGCCGCAGAAGAAGAACCCCGACATCGCGGAACTCGCGCGTGGCAAGGCGGGACGTCTCATCGGTGATCTGACGGGGCTGCTCGCGACGCTCAAGGGACTGCCGACGGCGTATGCGCGCGACCTGCAGGAGGACAAGGAAGCGGTCTTCGACCAGACCGATACGCTCGAAGTGCTGTTGCCGGCGTTCACCGGTATGGTGCGCACGATGAAGTTCAATACGGAACGTCTCGAACAGGAGGCGCCCACTGGTTTCGCATTGGCGACCGACATCGCCGAATGGCTCGTCAAGAACGGTGTCCCGTTCCGCCATGCGCATGAGCTTTCCGGTGCGTGCGTCAAGGTCGCCGAGAGTCGCCATGAGGAGCTGTGGGATCTGTCGGATGATGATTTCATTGAGATCTTCCGTGATTTCGTGGCGCCTGAGCGAGCGGTCAAGGTGCGCGAGGTGCTTTCGACGGAGGGTTCCGTCTCCGCCCGCGCCGGTAAGGGTGGCACCGCGCCGACACGTGTGCGTGAACAGATCATGTCCGCGAAGTCGCAGATCGAGCGTCTGCACAACACGTTCCAGACGAAGAGCGATGGCATCGCGTTCAAGGCGGCCGGTTCCCTAGAGAAGAAGCAGTGACGGGGACAGGCGGCGAACAGGTTCTGGACTGATCCGGGCTGATCTGGACTGACGTTACGGGAGGCATGATGGGGCGCTTCGCATCACGGGGCGCCCCATCCTCCGCGCATCGGCAAGGCACCGCCCATGGCCGTTTCTATTTCTCTGTATGTTCCTGCCATTTTGTTTGTCGTGCGCATTCCGCCTCCGTATCATGACGGATTCATCCACCTCCACATCCATCCATATCCACATCCTCTTCCATCTCCACCATTGTTACGGGTAGCACCCTTCGCTTACAGGTAGCGCCACCTACCGCTTACGGGTGGTATCGCCTAATGTCTATGTCGATCGCTTACGGGTTGTCACCTATCGCTTTGCCTACGGGTGGCGTCACCTCGCTTATCTCTTACGGGTGGCAATGCGCGCAGACGTTGCAGACGATGACGTTGAAGGATGAAACGATGGAATCGGCCATATGTGGGATCTATCGTTACGGGCAGCAATGGGATCGTGGATGTGTCGGCAACAAAGGCAGAAAGGAATGGATATGCTGAGCCGCGAGTGCATCGATGCGATCGTGCACCGTTACGGGCGGGACATCCTCGAACATGAGCATATGGAGATCGCCAAACGAAGCATGCAGCACGGCGATATCACGACGTTCGAACATTCGTTACGGGTGGCACGGCTGAGCGTGCGGATCGCCGACCGTCTGCGATTATGGAACCGTGTGAACCTCCGTGCCCTTGTACGGGCGGCGTTGTTGCATGACTATTTCCTCTACGATTGGCATGACGCCGATGACGGGGCGCACCGGCTGCATGGGTTCCGACATCCATATACGGCTGAACGCAACGCGCGCGGCGATTTTGAAATCGATGCCATCGTGTCGAACAGCATCCGCACACACATGTTTCCCCTCACCCCGATTCCACCGAAATATCTTGAGGGATTCATTGTGAACATCGCCGATACGTTGAGTGCCATACAGGAGACATTCGCGTCACGATTGCCACGTAAGGACGAGCGCAAGCCGCGCCCGTGACCATCGCCACCCGTAACGGGACGCAGGCCGTGGGAAGAGGGTGTAACCCAATACCACCCGTAATGTTTGTGATGGCTGCAGTGGCATGATGTGTACCACCGGTAACACAGATGCATGATGTGCCGCCATCGGCATGGAGCGGTGGAAGATGATGCGAACGGCGCAGTGGGGAGAAGGGGAAAACATGGCATGACAAGAGACCGGATGGTGTCGCCGAGGTGTGACACACTGACAATGTTTGCTCCGCGCCGAACGCCTGCGGGGCACGTACGCGAAAACTTCACAAGGAGATGTTTGGCATGGCTCACGTCATCGATTTCAAGGAAGCCGGATTCGATTCCGTGCTCGATGAATTGCAATGGCGCGGGTTGATCTCGCAATCCACCGACAGGGATCGACTCGCCGAGACATTGAACGGGGAGCCGATCCACTATTATTGCGGTTTTGATCCGACCGCACCGTCACTGCACATCGGCAACCTTGTGCAGCTCATCATCATGCGCCATCTGCAGGAGGCGGGGCACCATCCAATCGCGCTCGTCGGAGGTGCCACCGGTCTCATCGGCGATCCGCGACAGTCGGGCGAACGCATCCTCAACCCGAAGGACGTCGTCGAGCAGTGGTGCGAACGCCTGCGCATCCAAATCGGCGACATCCTCGTGCAGGAAGGCGACAATCCGGTGACCTTCGTATCCAACTACGATTGGACCGCGACGATGAACGTGCTTGATTTCCTACGTGACGTCGGCAAGAACTTCCGTGTCGGCACGATGCTCTCGAAGGACATCGTCGCGCGTAGGCTCAATTCCGAGGAAGGCATCTCCTTCACCGAATTCAGCTACCAGGTGCTCCAGGGCAATGATTTCCTGCATCTGTATGATCACTTCGACTGCGTCCTCGAGCTTGGCGGCTCCGACCAGTGGGGCAACCTCACGTCCGGAGTCGACCTCATCCACAAGGTGCGCGGTGTCAATGTGAACGTCATGGCGAGCCCGATCATCACCGATGCCACCGGTAAGAAATTCGGCAAGTCCGAAGGCAACGCCGTGTGGCTCGACGGCACGATGCTCAGCCCGTACAAGTTCTACCAGTTCTGGGTCAACCGTCCCGACGCCGAAATGGAAAGCCTGCTCAAGGCGTTCACGTTCCTGCCGAAGAGCGAGATTGAACGGCTCATCGAATCGACCGAGACGAATCCGGGTGCTCGTGAAGCTCAGCGCACGCTCGCCTGGGAGGTCACGAGTCTTGTGCATGGCGAGGATGCGACGCGTCAGGCGATTGAAGCTTCCACAGCACTCTTCGGACGTGGCGGTGATGTGACGGCAATCGACGAGGCTGTGCTCGAAGCCGCGCTCGAAGGACTCAAAGTCGAGGATGAACAAGGCGCGAAGACCTTCGCGAAAGCCGCATCCGGTGACCGTGTGAGTGAGGCTGGTGTCAAGGCTGGCCTGTTCAAATCAATCTCCGAAGCGAGGAAGACGATCAAATCGGGCGGTGTATACCTCAACAATGTGCGCGTCGAGGATGAGGAGCAGCTGCTCGACGGCGACGATTTCCTTCAGGGGAGGTTCGCGATCCTGCGCCGTGGCAAGAAGGCGCTCGGCGTCGTCGAACTTGGCTGACCCGGCGGCACGCACAAGCCACCGATACAGGGCAGGGCGAATGCGATGTGATGTGTGCAACCTGTACGAGGGCAACACCACAGTCGCTGCCCGTAAGCAAATGGGTGGTGTTGCCCGTAAGCGAATGGAGGATGCCGCCCGTAGGCAACAGGCAGCAAATGGATGGTGCCACCCGTAACATGGGCAGCTCCATACGGATGACGCTTTTGCACACTTAGAGCCGAAACACGAGGCCGCGGCCGCGTATTGGCTACACTAGAAGGCAATGACGAACGGGGCGGGCGCAATGCCCGCCTCTTGATTGAAAAAGGTACGAACATGGCAGACGAACGCGGATCACAGCATCATTCCCAGGGCGGCAACCGCCGCTACGGATCGGGCAACGGCGGCCAGCGCCGCAATTCCGGCGGTGGATTCCGTTCCCGCGACGGCAAGCGTGGCTCGAACTTCCACCGCGGCAACCGGGGTGGAAGTGGCAGGAACTTCAACCGTCGCGCGAATGGTGGCGGAAGGAACAACGATTTCCGCCGCGACGGTGAGGGCGGCGAGTTCCGTCGTGATGTTGACGGCCAGCAGCGCCGTTTCCACCGCAATGGCGGCAGCGGCAACGGCTACCGTTCCGGCAACCGTTTCCATGGACGTGACGACGAGCGTGGTGGAAATCGCCGCAATTTCCGTCACAACGATGGGGAACGTCGTGACTTCCGTCGTGATGGTGAACGCGGTGGGCAGCGTCGTGATTTCCGTCGTGACGATGGCGAGCGTCGCAATTTCCGTCATAATGATGGGGAGCGTCGTGATTTCCGCCGTGACGATGGCGAACGTCGCAATTTCCGTCACAACGATGGCGGCCGCCGTGACTTCCATCATGACGATAACGACCGCCGTGACTTCCGCGGACGTGATGGACAGCGCGGCCATGACGGCGGCCGTCGTGACGACCGCAGGCGCAACGACCGTAGCAACGACCGACGCAACCCGCGTTACAACGACGAGGGGCGCGCCGCGCATCATGACCGCAAGCGCGCGGAATATATGTTGCATTCGCGCAGGAATTCGGACGGCACTGTCAGCTTCCCGTCGCAGAACCCGTACACGGACCGCAGGCCGGGCGAACCGGTCATGCCGAAGGGCCTCGAATGGAGCATGCTGAGCAAGGACGAGCGCGAACGTCTGCGCGGCCTTGCGAAGGAACACGCCGAGAACATCGGCCTGCACATCCTCGCCGCATACACGCTCGAAGCGAACGACCCGCAGGCCGCGCTCGCGCATGCGAAGTGGGCGGCCAAGCAGGCCTCGCGCGTCGACATCGCCCGCGAGACACTCGCAATGGTCGCGTACCGCCAAGGCGACTACAAGCTTGCGTTGCGCGAGTTCCAGACCGCGTTCCGCATGAACGGCTACCTCGATTACCTGCCGTTCATGGCCGATTGCGAGCGTGGACTTGACAAGCCGAAGAAGGCCATCGAAATCGCGTTGTCGGACAACGCGAAGCGCCTCACCGGCGAAGCGAAGGCCGAGATGTTCCTCGTCTACGCCGGCGCGCTCAACGACATGGGCATGACGAACCAAGCGATCGAGGTCGTCTCGAAACTCGTACATGCCAAGGGTCTCGCGGGCGAATACCGCATGCGCGCCGCGCAGGCGGAACAGTACTTCCTGTCCGAGGCGGGACGCGACGACGAAGCCGTCGCACTCGACGAACTCATCGACGATCTCGAGGCGCGCTATGCGGACGTCGACGAGGAAGAGACAAGCGACGATTTCGTCGTCGACTACGACGTCGAGGACCTCCCCGAGGACCTGCAGGCGAAGCTTGGCGTGACACCGGACGACGCACAGTACGCACCGCTTGACGACGAGGATGGTGTCAATATGGACGACGAGACGCGCATCCCCGAGGAGGAGCAGCGCGCGGGTGCGGAAATGGACATCGATCCCGCGCAAATGCAGGAGCGCAACAGCCGCCGTGACGAGGAAGGTGTGATGGGCGACCCCGATCTCACCGACGCCCAGGACGACGCGAACGAGGAGGACGTCGAAGTCGGCGATTACGAAGAGCAGCTCAAGAGCGAAACGGAGTGACGACAGCGTGCTGAAATCAACGGACACACCGCTCTCGCGACGTTACCGTCTTGCACTGCTCGACCTTGACGGCGTCGTGTATTATGGCAAACAACCGGTCGCGTACGCGGCGGACAGCATCCGTGCGGCCGAACGTCTTGGCATGACAATCGAATACACGACGAACAATTCGTCGCGCATGCAGGAGACGGTCGCCGAGCAGCTGCGCGGTTTCGGACTCGACGTCGCGGCTTGGCAGGTGATCACGTCGTCCGTCGTCGCCGCGCGCATGGTCGCGCGGCACGTGGGCGCGGGGGCGGACGTGTTCGTTGTCGGCGCGGATCATCTGCGCGACGAAGTGCGCAAGGCCGGACTCGCGATCGTCGAACGCGGTGTCGACGGGGCGGGTGCCGCGCCGCAGGCGGTCATCCAGGGATGGTATCCGCAGATGACATGGCAGCAGCTCGCCGAAGCGTCGTTCGCGGTCGAACGTGGCGCGAAGTATTTTGTGACGAACCGTGATCTGACGATTCCACGTGAGCATGGCGTCGCACCGGGATGTGGGTCGATGATCCAGGCGGTCATCAACGCGACGGGCGTCGAACCGCTTGAATCGGCCGGCAAACCACAATCGGCGATGTATGACGAGGCGCGCATGCTCGCGGCGCACGACGGCGAGGACATGGTCTCCATCGAAGGCAGCCTCGCGATCGGCGACAGGCTCGACACGGACATTGAAGCCGGCAACCGCGGCGGATACGATTCGCTTCTCGTGCTTACGGGCGTCACCGATCCTGACCTGCTCATCCGCGCGCCGAAGGAGCTGCGGCCGACATATGTCGCACTTGACCTGCGTGGCCTCAACGAGGCGCAGCCCGCGGTCGTCCGCGACGGGGACGCGTCCGCACCCGCTGGCGATGCGCGCGGTGACGTATACGTGTGCCGTGGCGCGAAGGCGTGGTTCGCCGATGACGCGCTCGTCGTCGACGATACGACGAGCGTCGACGCGCTGCGTGCGGCGTGCACGCTTGGATGGCGGCTGCGCGACGATGGCATCGACCTTGACACCATCGCGTTGCCGGACTTCGATTTCACCAATGCCGCAGGAGCGTGAGGTGGCGCGCAGCGAACGTCTCGATGTCATGATGACGATGCGTGCGTTGGCGCCTTCGCGCGCGAAGGCACGCAGACTCGTCGACGACGGCCACGTGTATGTGGATGGGGTGCGCGCGGCGAAGGCGTCGATGAAAGTGGATGATGGCGCGCGCATTGACGTGCGCGGCGCCGATGACTACGTCTCGCGCGGCGCATACAAACTGCTTGGTGCATTCGATGTGTTCTCCGCTTACGGGCTGCAACCACCGCAGGACCTTGACTGCCTTGACATCGGCGCGTCGACGGGTGGGTTCTGCGACGTGCTGCTGCGTGGGGGAGCGCGGCATGTCGTCGCGCTCGACGTCGGCCACGGGCAGCTTGACAAGCGTATTGCCGACGACGCGCGCATCATCGAGATGAGCGGTGTCAACATCCGCGATGTCGACGTGCGCGATCTTCCTTACCGGCCGCAGATGGTCGTCTCGGATGTCTCATTCATCTCACTCACATACGTCGTACCGGTCGTGGCGCGTATCGCCGCACCCGGTGCGCACATCGTGCTGCTCGTCAAACCACAGTTCGAAGTGGGACGTGACGGGCTCGGCAAACATGGTGTCGTCACCGATCCTGACAAGCGCGAGGCCGCGTTGCGTAAGATCGAGGACTGTGTGCACGCTTACGGGATGCATGTTGTCGCGGCCGCACCCTCGCCGATCGAAGGCACCCACGGCAACGCCGAATACCTGTTGTATGCGCGCGCGTAGCGTCATGCGTGCGTTGTGGCATCACGCGCGTGCGTTGTGCGTCATGCTTACGGGCAGCATTGTGCATTGTGCATTGTGCATTGTGCTTATGGGCGGTGGTGTGCGTCCATGCTGTTATGGGTAAGCTGTTATCGGTAACATCCTCTGTTGTGTTAGGGGTCGTACGTAGGAACCGCACTGTGTCCGCTACGGGTGGTGGTGTTTTGGATACTCAAAATCGTGCGGATTGTGTTATCCGTTACGGGGCGTAGGACTTTTCCGCATCATCGTAGTGGTCGGCGGCGTTATCGGCAGCACTTCCTGCTGCCGATAACGCCGCCGACCACTACGCGGAATCCATCATGACGATTCGCGCACGTCACTCACCCGTACCACTTCATATGATGAACTCATATGAGGAAAGATACCGCCCATATCCTCGATCAGCGGCTTCGTCCAGCATCATCCGCGGATGAAATGGTCGATTTGGTCCTGCTTGCCCATGATGATGAGTTCGTCGTTGCGGCGGAGCTCAAGGTCATTGGATGCGTATTGGAATTCATGGCCTGGAGACTTGACGCCGACGATTGTGATGCCGTACCGGTCATGGATCTTCGCGTCCCCGATCGTGTACCCGACGAACTGCGCGGGTGTATGGATCTTGACGACGTTGTATGCGCCTTCGAGCTCGATGTAGTCGAGGTAGTTGCCGGAGACGAGATGCCCGACACGTTTGCCGGCGTCGGTCTCCGCGTTGATGATATGGCGTGCGCCGATGCGCTGCAGGATGCGTGCATGTTCCTTCGACACCGATTTCGCCCAGATGTCGGAAATGCCTGCATCGAGCAGGTTACCGGCGGTAATGACCGACGCTTCGACGCTATCGCCGATCGCCACGACCGCTATGTCGAAATCGGCGGCGTTGAGCTGTTCGAGCGCGAGCACATCGGTCATGTCCGCCTGGACGGTCGGTATTTGTGCGGACCAACGGTTGACCAGTTCCGCGTCCTTATCGACGGCGAGCACATCCTGTCCCATCTCGTCGAGCGTTGTGGCGACCGCGCTGCCGAAACGACCGAGTCCCACGACGAGCACGCTGCGATTATCTGCCATCCCTATCCTCCTCGAATGCCGCCACCGGTAGCGAACGGACACGGCTACGGGGCTCAGCCCACACATGAGTGCAAGCGATTTTTGCGGTTTCCTATACCAATGCTACCCGTATGATACCCGTAGCGGTGCGCTACCGGCAATCCGAAAAGTGCTGCCAGCGGCGGCTGAATGCGTCGCGCCGCCGATGGCTACCGGGGGCAATGTGAGGCCTCCGGGAACGGGGTGCCACCTGTAACAAAACGCCACTGGCAACGGGATGCCACCGGTAACAGTTGGCGCTATGCCGTGGCGGTTGGATGCCACCGGTAACGCGGAGCCATCGGATGCGTCCGGATACATCGGGAAATCCAGATGTATCCGATGGAGAAAACTGCCGGAACCTCAGCCTACGACGATCTGGTCAGTGGGGTAGCGGACGACTTCCGTCTGCCTTGGGCGGCTCACGGCATACGCGAGCGTCATCGGTCCCATACGTCCGACGAGCATCGTCGCCGCGAGAATGTACAACGCGGGCGCATCGTTCACGTCCGCGACACCCACCGAATATCCACCCAGTCCGAACGCGGAGCATGCGTCGAAGACGGCGTGGCTGAACGCCGCGTCGGTGATGAGCATAAGCGCGATCGAAGCGGTGAGCACAAGCGCGAAACAAGCAGTCGTGATGCTCACGGCCGTCATGATGACGTGGGTGTGGATGCGGCGTTTGAACGCGGTGACGTCGCTGTGTCCAGTGAACGCGGCCCTGCACACGAGCAGGATGACCGCGAACGTCGTCACACGGATGCCACCGGCGGTCGATGTGCTTCCGCCACCGATGAACATGACGACGCTCATGAACACCTTCGTCGCCTCGCTCACCTGCGGCACCCACGACAGGTCGAAACCGCTCGACCTCGGCATCACGGCGGCGACCATCGCACGACGCATACGCGTTTCGACGTCGGCATATTTGAACAACGCCGGATTGTCCCATTCGACCGTGAGGAACCACACGAGAGAGACGAGCACGATTGCGAACGTCGTCAGCAATGTGACTTTCGTATGCAGGCTCCAACGTTTCGGGCTTTGGTGGCGCCGCGAGGTGCGGTAGATGTTGAGGATGACCGGGAAACCGAGCGTGCCGCAGAATGCGGAGAGCATGATCGGCATGCCGACCGCCCAGTTGTCGACGTACAGGCCGGCGCCGTCGGGCGTGAAACCGGCGTTGTTGTACGACATCACGGCGAAGAAGAGCGATTCCCACAATGTGCCGCTGATGTTGCCTTTGTTGACGTGGAACAGGCCGGGGAACAGCGCGATGAAGGTGATGAGCTCGATGACGAACGTCGTCGTGAGCACGACGGTGAGGACGCCGCGGATTTCGCTGAGCTTGTTCGTGCCGAGTTCGTTCGCCGTGAGCAGACGCTGTGTCGCCTTGAGATGGTGGTTGACGGCGAGCGCGATGAGCGATGCGAACGTCATCACGCCGAGGCCGCCGAGCTGCACGGAGAAGATGAGGACCGCCTGTCCGAAGAGTGTCCAGTGCGTCGTCGTGTTCACGATCGATATGCCACATGTCGAGAGCGCCGACACGGCGGTGAAGAACGCGGTCGAGAACTCGGTCTTCTCCCCGGGCAATGTCGAGATCGGCAGGAGCAGCAGACTCGTCGACAGTGCGATGAGGAGCAGGAAATACAGGATCGTCAGCCGTCCCGGATGAGAATTGATCCGGTAGGAGAGTGAACGTTTGAGCGGACGGCGTTCGTTAGCGGCGGCTTGTTCGAAGGTGTCGCCGGAGAACCACCAGGCGTATCCCTTCGAAGCGTCGCTGTTCGACGCCGATTCGTCGAACAGGAGATTGGCCATGCTGCCTCCGATTGGTTGTGCCGTGCCGTGTAGTCGATACGTTGCCATTGTAGATGGGTCGGTGACGTTTTCGTGTCACATCGGTTGCGGCGACGGCCATGGGCGCCGTCCGCGCATGTGCTGCCGATAAGGATGCGCCACCGGTAGGAGTGAGAGCTACCAGTAAGAGAAGGTGCGGGGTTGTAGGAGGTGCCACCCGTAAGGAGGTGCAGCCGGCAGATAGTGCCGCCCGTAGGGTATGGCCACCCGTAAGAAGGTGGGGGATTGTAGGTAGATTGTAGGTAGATTGTAAGGGGTGCCATCTATAAGGATGTGCAGCCCGTAGATGCTGCACATAGGGGGATGCCGCCCGTATGGGGGCGGCGCGGGGCATACAGGGTCTTGGACGCATTCGCCGGTTCCATTACACTGTGAGTGGAAACTATGCGTAAAGGGGTGTCCATGCAGGCAGCGGAAACGAAAGGTCCACGCCATGTCGTCGTCGTGACCCATGAAAGGCTCCGGCAGAGCGCGATCGTCGAGAACGCGATCGCGCAACTGCAGGACGAGGGGTTCGACGTCACCGTCATCGACAACACCGAAGCCCCCGATTTCGGGTCGCCGTCACCAAAGGTCGATCCGGACACCGAGATCGTGCTTGTCCTCGGCGGCGACGGCACGATCCTGCGCGCGGCGGAGCTCGTCACCTGCACGAATGTGCCGATCCTTGGCATCAACATGGGCCATGTCGGCTTCCTCGCGGAGTACGAAAGCTTCCAGATCCACGAAGCGATCCACCGCATCGCCGAACACGACTACAGCATCGAGGAACGCATGATCGCGCACGTCGATGTGTGGTTACCGGATGCGGCCACGCCGCTCGGCGACTGGGCGCTCAACGACATCACGATCGAACGCGCCGACCGTGGCAAAATGGTCGAGTTGTCAATCGCCGTGGATGGTGTGGCGATGAGCTCGTTCGGCTGCGACGGCATCATCGTCTCCACACCGACCGGTTCGACCGCCTACGCGTTCTCCGCGGGTGGCCCGATCATCTGGCCTGCGGTTGAGGCGCTCCTCCTCGTCCCGCTCGCGGCGCACGCGTTGTTCGCGCGGCCCATCGTCATCGGTTCCGATTCCACATTCTCGATACGCATCGACGACGACTCGACATCAGATGGTTGGATCTGCAGCGATGGCCGCCGCCAACGTCCACTGCCGCGCGGCACACGCGTCGACATCCGCCAATCGTCGGGACGTCTGCGCCTCGCGCACCTTTCCGACGCGCCGTTCACGAATCGACTCGTCACGAAATTCAATCTTCCGGTCGTCGGATGGCGCGACCTGCACACCCCGAACACGGCGCGCGTCGGCACATCACTGCGCGGACAGGGCGATGTCGAGGATCCCGACGACGCCGACGCAGGCGCATACGTGGCGAATGAAGCAATCACATCGGTTACGGGTGGTACGGACAGCGACAACGCGCGCAATGACGACGCGCGCGGCGATGGTACGTGCGGTATGTCTACGACCGTGCAATCCACGGAACCCCCGGTGAGATGACGACATCGTCGATTCGTCGATTACCGGGAGCATTGAATATTCAGACGACAACAGGAACGGTGACACGTGCTGGAAGAACTCGAACTGCGTGACCTCGGACCCATCCACGACGCGAAACTCGTGCCCGCGCGCGGCATGACATCGATCACGGGTGAGACGGGCGCAGGAAAATCGATGCTGCTCAGCGCGCTCAGGCTCATCTCGGGAGCCCCGGCGGATGCGAGCCGTGTCGCGACAGGCGCGAAGGAAGCATGGGCGCAAGGCATATTCGTCGTGAACGAAGGCGACGCGGCACTCGCGATCGCACAACAAGCGGGTGCGCAATGCGACGATCATGAGATCTTCGTCGCGCGCACCGTACCGGCGTCGGGCCGTTCGCGCGCCATCCTGTGCGGCAAGACGGTACCGAAATCGGTGCTCGCTTCGCTCGCGGACGAACTCATCACGATACATGGCCAAAGCGAACAGCTGCGGATAGCGTCACCCGCACGCCAACGTGAGTTCCTTGACCGTTGCGCCGACAATGACAAGGAACGTCTCGCCTACGCGAAGGCGTGGAACGCGTACCGGGAAATCGACGACCGCCTGCACCGCCTGAGCTCTCAGGAATCGTCGATGCGCCAACAGGCGGATTACCTGCGCGAATCCATCGCGCGCATCGACCGCGTCGACCCACAACCGGGGGAACTCGAGGAACTCAAACGCCAACGTGAACGCATTGAACATGCGGCGCAGATCAACACCGGCGTCGCGAACGCGCTCGCGGCGCTCGACGCATCCCAAGGCGACGGCGGCGACGACTACCAAAGCGCGGACGCGCTCATCCAACATGCGGTGCATGCGTTGCGTGGCATACATCTGTCGGGTGTGTTCGAACAATGCGCGGACCGTCTCGAATCGGCGAGGGCGGAAATCGAGGATGTGACGTTCACGTTGTCACAGCAGCTTGACCTGGATTCGTCGGGTGAGGACCTCGATACGCTCAACGGACGCATCCATGAACTCGACGAGCTTACGCGCAGATGGGGTCCGACACTCGACGACGTCATCGCATGGCGGGATAAGGCACGCTTCGACGTCGAGGACCTCGACGCGTCACCGGAGAAACTCACGGAACTTGCGGCGCAGCGTGACGAATGCCTCCGCAAGGCGCACAAGGCGGCCTCCGCACTCACGAAGACGCGCGAACGGGCGGCGAAACGACTGTCGAAGGACGTGGATGGCGAACTCGCGCAATTGGCGATGGCGGGATCGTCGCTCACGATAGAGGTGCGTGCGCGCGAAGGCGACGGTGCGCTTGACGCGAACGGCGGCGACGATGTTGAATTCCTGTTCACACCGTTCAAAGGGTCGTCGGCGCTTGCGATGGGCAAAAGCGCTTCGGGCGGCGAACTCAGCCGCCTCATGCTCGCGCTCGAACTGTCCGCTGCGGGCGAACGCGCGCACAAGGAGGGGGAAGCGCCGGATGGTGATGAGGTCCCCCGGATGACGTTCATCTTCGATGAAGTCGACGCGGGCGTGGGCGGCAAGGCCGCCGTCGAGCTGGGACGGCGCCTCGCACGCCTCGCCAGGCGCGCACAGGTGATCGTCGTGACGCATCTGCCGCAGGTCGCGTCGTGGGCGGACAGTCAGTACGTCGTCGGGAAAAAGGAGGACGGCGACGGCATCGTCAGCACACATGTACGGGAGGTCATCGGCGATGCGCGCACCGAGGAGATTGCGCGCATGCTCGATGGCAGTACGACCGCGACGTCGCTCGACCACGCGAGAGAACTGCTCGCGTCGTCGAAACTCTCTTGACATGCGGCACAAACAAAACACGGTATGACCTGAAGGAATCTGAAGGAAACAGTGGCACCCATAGAAAACGGAGAATGATCGAAGATGGTTACGGGCAGCAGTGCGCTTACGGGTAGCGATGCGCTTACCGGTAGCGAGAGTAAATGTGACGATGCGCTTACGGGAGGCATCACCACTATGCGCAGCGATGCGCTTACGGGTGGTGGTACGCGTATGACTACTACGGGCGGCAGCACCCTTACGGGCAGCAGTGTGCTTATGGGAGGTGCTCCTGCTCCTACCGGTGGCACCACCAACACCGCTACCGGTAGCAGTGTCGCGGACAACCGCGGACGTGCCGCCATCTTCGACCTTGATGGCACATTGCTCGATTCGATGGGTGTCTGGGACCAGATCGATGCGGAGTTCCTCGCGAAGCGCGGCATCGATGTCCCCGATGACTACATGGCGAAGGTGAGCGCCATGCAGTTCAGGCAGATCGCCGAGTACACAATCGCACGGTTCGGTCTCGATGACACGCCGCAGGCGCTCGTCGAGGAATGGAACGGGATGGCCAAGCGGATGTACGCGCACGTCGTCGAACCGAAACCACATGCCGTCGCCTATCTGCGTGAGCTCAAGGAAAGCGGGGCGAAACTAGCCGTCGCCACGACGATGCTCCCGGATCTGCGCGCCCCCGCGTTGGCACATGCGGGGATGGCGGATCTGTTCGATGCCGTCGTCGGTGTCGATGATGCGGCAGGCCGCGGCAAGGAACATCCGGACGTCTATCTGTTGGCTGCGGACACGGTAGGAGTAGATCCCGCGCATTGCACCGTGTTCGAGGACCTGTTCGTCGGCATGTGTTCGGCGAAGCGCGCGGGGATGCAAGTGTGGGGTGTGCACGACGATTCGTCCGATCACGACTGGGGACGCATATGCGCACTTGCGGACGGCGTACTGTTCGACTTCGCCGATGCGCCGCGCAGTCTGCGGTGACATCCACGCATATCCACGTACCGCCGGTAACGGTCGCCGATGCTGCCATCAACGGCTGAAGGAATATGCCACCGGTAGCGAATCGGAGGAGGGGATATGCTACCGGTAGCGGTTGAAGGAATGTGCCACCGATGACAATCAGGATGATATACCACCGGTAACCAATGGAGGGCGCAGCACTACCGGTAACGACGGGAAGATGTACTACCGATAACAATGTGCCACCGATGACAATCATGCCACCGATGACAATCGGAGGGCACAGTGTTACCGGTAGTGCGCAGGTGGCGCCGATAACACGAAGTGCCACCAGTAACAATCAGCAGAAATGCACTACTAACAATCAGAAGGGATATGCTGCCGGTATCAATCAGCGGGAATGCACTACCGATAACCGATGATGAGTCGATAACCGATGGTGAGTACAGCGGCAAGAACAAGTGTTATGGGTGGCGCCTTGGGAATGTGCCACCCATAACACTTGAGTGTGCTTGAGTGCTGTTATGCGGTGTGGTTCGGTATCGTCCGTGGCTCACCCGTCACAGTCTGTCGGCGCATTGTTCGACGTAGTGGCCCATGTCGGAGACCTCGACGCAGTCGCGGAAGCGCACGTCGGCGGTTTCGAGCGCGCGCAGCATCGGTGGGATCTCGGTGCCCGTCTTCGCGGACAGTTCGTCCATGCATTCGAAGTCGGTGCCGTCGGACTTGAATCCGAGCGACTCGTTGACGACGCGCGGGAACTTGTACGGGCTCGCCGTGCTCAGCAGGACACGCGGAACGCCCGGTTCGGCGGGCATCTGCTGCATGACGAAATAGCCGCACGCGGTATGCGGGTCGAGCACATAGCCGTGTTCGTCGTAGCATTCGGCGATCATCTGGCGCACCTGGTCCTCGTCGGCCCAGCCGGTCGCGAACAGGCGTCGAATCTGCTTGAGCAGTTCCGGCGGCACTTCGAACGCGCCCCATTCGGCGAGGTCGTTCATCAGATAGGTGATCAGGCGCGGGTCCTTCTCGCTCATGTAGTAGAGCATGCGTTCGAGGTTCGAGGAGATGAGGATGTCCATCGACGGCGAGATCGTCTCGTAGAACGGGCGTTTGCGGTTGTAGGTGCCGGTCGTCAGGAAGTCGAAGAGCACGTTGTTCCTGTCCGAGGCGACGACGAGCTGGCGGACGGGAAGGCCGAGCATCTTCGCGTAGTATCCGGCGAGCACGTCGCCGAAGTTGCCGGTCGGCACGACGAAGTCGACCGGGTCGCCGACGTTGATGGCCTGCCGTTCGAGCAGCTGCGCGTATGCGGAGAAGTAGTAGACGACCTGCGGCACGAGGCGGCCGACGTTGATCGAGTTCGCCGACGAGAGCACGACGTGCGCGTCCTTTTCGATGCGCGCGGCGAGTTCCTTGTCACCGAAGATCTGCTTGACCGTGGACTGCGCGTCGTCGAAGTTGCCGTTGACCGCGCACACGTTGACGTTGCCGCCCGTTTGCGTCGTCATCTGGAGTTCCTGCACGCGCGAGACCTTGCCCTGTGGGTAGAAGACGGTGATGCCGGTGCCTTCGGCGTCGGCGAAGCCCGCGAGCGCGGCCTTGCCGGTGTCGCCGGATGTGGCGGTGACGATCATGATCCTCTCGTCGCCGTCCGCGGGCGTCGTGCGTGCCATGAAGCGTGGCAGGATCTGCAATGCGACGTCCTTGAACGCGGATGTGGGGCCGTGGAACAGTTCCATGACGTAGTCGTCGCCGAGCGGCTTGACGGGGGTGATGCGCTTGTCGGACCACTGCTGCCCGTAGGCCTGTGCGATGCACGTTTTGAGTTCGTCTTCGGTGAAGTCGTCGAGGAGCACGGAGAGCACGTCGTGGGCGATCTGCTGGTATGGCTTGCCCGCGAGATCGTCGATGCGGACGGTGCGTTCGCCGAGCTCGTCAGTGACGAACAGGCCGCCGTCGTCCGCGATGCCTTTGCGGATGGCCTGCTTCGAGGTCAACGAATCGGTTGTGCTGCGTGTGCTGTGGAACTTGTTCACTCGTGTCGTCCTTGCGATATTGAAAAAGATATGGTGTGTGGACGATTTTCAGTATAGGGCGCACAGGAGAACGAGGAAGCCGCGTTGTCCGTGTTCCGGAATGGGTGCTCGCAGTGCCGTCAGCGAACGTAGGTCTCCATGTGTATGGGTGAGTGTGACGTATAGGTGTATAGGTGTGTGTGGGAGGGGTGATTGCTTACGGGTGGCATTGTTCCATTGAGAATGTCGTCTGGGTGTCGACGATAGTCGATGGCAGCAGGATGCTACCGGTAATGGAGGCTGCCGATAGCAATGGATGCTACCAATAAACCCAGAGAGTACCGCCGGTAAGGATGGTACCGCCGGTAAGTGGGGAGTGCCCGCCGAGAGTGGGTGCAGCCAGTAAGCATGTGCGTGACCAGCAGGGGCGCGGCCGGTAAGCGAAGGATGCTGCCGGTAAGGATGTTGGGCCAGCGGTTACCAGTGGGTGCCACCGGTAGGGGGACAGGGATGATGCGGTGTGGGTGGAGATTGCGGTGCGGGTGGACATGGGATGCGGGTGTAGGCTGTTTCCACTAATGTGCAAGTATGACGAACACACAGAGCGAACACAATCAGGTCAGCGACGACGTCTTCGATGCGGTGTGCACGATGGCGGACAAGGCCGCCGCCGCGCAGGCGAAGCTCGCGCAATCCACGACCGACGCCAAGAACGGTCTGCTCATGGCGATCGCCGACGCACTCGACGCACGCGCCGACGAGATCGCCGGCGCGAACGAGCTGGACATGCAACAGGCCTTCGACGATGGCATGGACGCAGGCAAGCTCGACCGCCTCAAGTTCGATGTGACGCGCATCGCCGCATCGGCGGACGACATGCGCCACGTCGCGACACTGCCGGACCCTGTCGGACAGGTCGTGCGTGGGTTCGAGGCGCCGAACGGCCTGCGCCTGCAGCAGGTGCGCGTGCCGATGGGTGTCATCGGCATGATCTACGAGGCCCGTCCGAACGTGACCGTCGACGTCATCGCATTATGCGTCAAATCCGGCAATGCGGCGATCCTGCGCGGCGGTCATGCGGCGGAGCGCACGAACGCCGCTACGCTCGCGATCGTCAAGGACACGCTGCGTGAACTCGGCTTCGACGACGCGCTCATCGGCACGGTAGACGCCCATGGGCGCGAAGGCGCGACGGCGATGATGGAGGCGCGCGGCCACATTGACCTGCTCGTGCCGCGCGGCAGCGCACGCCTCATCCAGGCCGTCGTCGAGAATTCGAAGGTTCCCGTCATCGAGACGGGTGCCGGCAACGTCCACATCTACGTCGACCGCACCGCCGACCTCGACAAGGCGATCCCGATCATCCTCAACGCGAAGACGCAGCGCGTCGGCGTATGCAACGCCGCCGAGAAGCTCATCGTCCACCGTGACGTCGCCGACGCGTTCCTGCCGATCGTCGCGCAGGCGCTCGCGACCGCGGACGTCGTCATGCACGCCGACGACGTCTCCTACAAGATCATCGACGAGGCGAACATCCGTGACATCAAGCTGTATGAGGCGGACGAGGCCGACTGGGGCACCGAATACCTCGCGCTTGAGATCGGCGTCCTCGTCGTCGATTCGATGGACGAGGCGATCGCGCATATCAACCGCTATTCGACGCACCACACCGAGGCGATCCTCGCGGAGGACTACGGTGCGATCGAACGCTTCACGAAAGACGTCGATTCGGCCGTCGTCATGGTCAATGCGTCCACACGGTTCACCGATGGCGGCGTGTTCGGTTTCGGCGCCGAACTCGGCATCTCGACGCAGAAGATGCACGCGCGCGGCCCGATGGGTCTGCAGGAGATGACGACGACGAAGTGGATCGGCTACGGCATGGGGCAGGTGAGGGCATGAGCGCGGAGCATACCGAAAGCGCGGCGCATGAGGGGCAGGTGACGACCGTCACGTTCGACGACGCGCATATGTTCGCCAATCCCTGGGGTGTCGACCTCAGCGACCATAGGAACCTCCTCAAGGCCGCGTCCGAACGCCTGAGCCTCGTACGGTACGTGTTCCTCGTGCAGATCGAGGACGGCATCGCGTCCGCCGCGCAGCGCGCGTCGCTCGAATACGCGGACGCCGTGCTCATCGGTTGGCCGGAGACGGATGCCGCCGATGTCGTCGCAGTCGATGGCGATCAATACGACGTCGTCGTCGAACAGATCGTGCTCATGGAGGACTATATCGACAGGTTCCGCGATATGGAACGCGACAATGACATCGACGGCATGACGGATACGCTCATCCGCATCACCGAACGCGTCGCCCATGTACGCCGCGCATTCCAACCGAGTTTCCTGCTGCCGACGTTCGCCGAGATCCGGCGCGTCGTGCAGGACGAATGGAACGAGGACATGGGCAAGATCGATCCGGAAGGCGAAAGCGGCGACGGTTATGCGCAGGAGCTCACGTTCCAGCGGCAGATCGACCGCGTCACCGCGGAGCATGCACGCGAACACAACCAGGAGAAGCGCTGACATGACGTCCGACAACGGCATCGACGACGCCGGCATGGCCGCTGACACGCCGCGCAGGATGGCGGAACTGTCCGTCGCGGACGCCGCGACGGCCCATCTCGTCTCGCCACCGGGACGGCGTTCGCCGCGGGGCAACTGGCATGCGCGTCCACGCATCGGCATCATGGGCGGCACGTTCGACCCGATCCACAACGGCCATCTCGTCGCCGCATCCGAGGTCTCATGGGTCTACGACCTCGACGAGGTCATCTTCGTGCCGACGGGACGCCCCGTGTTCAAGCTCGACAAGCATGTGACGAACGCCGAGGACCGCTACCTCATGACTGTCATCGCGACGGCGTCGAACCCGAAGTTCACCGTCTCGCGCGTCGACATCGACCGTCCAGGAGTCACCTACACGATCGACACGCTGCGTGACCTGCGCGCGTTGTACCCGCAGGCCGAACTGTTCTTCATCACGGGCGCGGACGCCGTCGCCGAGATCATGCAGTGGAAGGACGTCGACAAGATGTTCGAGATCGCGCATTTCGTCGCGGTCACACGCCCCGGATACTCGTCGTCGGTCACATTGCCCGCAGGCAGCGTCGACATGCTCGAGATTCCCGCGCTCGCGATCTCATCGACCGATGTGCGTGAACGGGCGACACATGACGAACCGGTGTGGTATCTGGTCCCTGACGGCGTCGTCCAGTACATCGGCAAGCACGGCCTCTACCATGGGCGTGACTGACACGGTGGACACACCGATGGCACCCTGTTCAGCGTCCGGCGCACGTCAGCTGCCGGCATTACACTGGGGACACGGTTACGAACGAACTGACGTTTGGAGATACGGTGAGCGCAATTCTCGAAGGCAAACCAGATAAGAACCTCATACTCGTCACCGGAAGGGCGCATCCCAAACTTGCGAGGGACGTTGCCGACCAGCTCGGCATCGACGTGCTCGAGACGACCGCCTACGACTTCGCGAACGGCGAGATGTACGTGCGCTACACCGAATCCGTGCGTGGCGCCGACGTCTTCGTGCTGCAGAGCCACAGCAACCCGGTCAACCAGTCGATCATGGAACAGCTCATCATGATCGATGCGCTCAAGCGTGCATCCGCAAGGTCGATTACCGCCGTGAGCCCGCTGCTCGGCTACTCGCGTCAGGATAAGAAGCACCGTGGCCGCGAGCCGATCTCCTGCCGCCTCGTCTTCGACCTGCTCAAGACCGCGGGCGCCGACCGCATCATGAGCGTCGACCTGCACGCCGCCCAGTCGCAGGGCTTCTTCGACGGCCCCGTCGACCATCTCATCGCGATGCCGGTGCTCGTCGACTACATCCGTGACCGCTTCGCCAACCAGCTTGACAATGTGACCGTCGTGTCGCCGGACGCCGGCCGTATCCGCGTCGCCGAACAGTGGGCGCAGCGCCTCGGTGGCGGCCCGCTCGCGTTCGTGCACAAGACCCGCGACATCACGCGGCCGAACCAGGCCGTCGCGAACCGTGTCGTCGGCGATGTCAACGGCAAGGACTGCGTCCTCGTCGACGACCTCATCGACACGGCCGGCACAATCGCCGGGGCATGCAAGGTGCTCCAGGAAGCCGGGGCGAAGTCGGTGACCGTCGTCGCGACGCATGGCGTCCTGTCTGGTCCGGCCGTCGACCGCCTCAAGAACTGCGGAGCACGCGAGGTCGTGCTGACCGACACCGTGCCGATCCCCGACGAAAAGCGTTGGGAGGGGCTGACCGTGCTCTCGATCGCCCCATTGCTCGCGAGCGCGATCAAGGCCGTGTTCGAGGACGGTTCGGTCGCCGAACTGTTCGACACCTATCCCGAGCACCACGGCAAGGGGTTCCTGTTCGCCTGACCGACAGGCGACGCCAGGGTTTGGCAATAAGTCAGGGCCTATGGCATAATGAACACTTGGCGGGTGCAACCCGCCGTTCCCCCATGGTGTAATGGCAGCACACGGGTCTTTGGAACCCTTTGTCTTGGTTCGAGTCCAGGTGGGGGAGCCATGGGCGTCCGCATCCATGCTTCGGCTTCGGGTGCGGACGCCTTTCGCATACATCGGACCACGATGAATCATGTCTGGAGGAGGACAGATGACGGTAACCGCCGCAATCGTGCTGGCTGCGGGCGAGGGCACGCGCATGCGCTCGTCGAAGCCGAAGGTGTTGCACGCCTTCGCGGGCAAGACGTTCCTGGAAAGGGTCATGTCATCCGTTGACGCGCTCGACCCGGCCACGCTCGCCGTCGTCGTGCGTTATCAGGGCGAACGTGTCGCCGAGGCGGCGCGCGGTTATGACGCCGACGTGACAATCGTCGAGCAGGATGACATCCCGGGGACGGGCCGTGCTGTGCAGTGCGCGATGCGCCAGCTCGCGCCCGACGGCAACCTTGAGGGGGATGTGCTCATCACCGCTTCGGACATGCCGTTGCTCGACACGGGCACGCTGCGTTCGCTGCTCGACTACCACGCGTCGAGCGGCGACGACGCGACGGTGCTCACGACCGTGCTCGACGATCCGACCGGCTATGGGCGCATCATCCGCGACAGTGACGGCGACGTCCTCAAGATCGTCGAGCAGAAGGACGCGAACAGCAGCGAACTCGCCGTCCATGAGGTGAACACGTCGGTCTATGTGTTCGACGCGCATGTGCTCATGGATGCGATCGCAGGGCTGGACGCGAACAACGCGCAAGGCGAGTTCTATCTGACCGACGCGCTCAAAGCCGCCAAGGCGAGCGGCAAGGTCGGCGCGTTCGAGGCCCCCGACCCGCTCAGCGTCGAAGGCGTCAACGACCGTGTGCAGCTTGCGGCGCTCGCGAAGGCGTACAACGTGCGCGTATGCGAACGGTGGATGCTCGACGGCGTGACGATCCTCGACCCTGAAACGACGTGGATCGAGGACGATGTGACGATCGGCAGGGATGCGACGATCCTGCCCGGTTGCTTCCTCGAAGGGCGCACGACGATCGGTGAGAACGCCGTCGTCGGACCCTACACGACGCTTATCGACGCGACCGTCGACGACGATGCGCATGTCGAACGTTCGCGTGTGCAGGAATCACACATCGGACGCGCGGCGAACATCGGCCCCTGGACGTATCTGCGCCCCGGCAACGAACTCGGTGAGGAGTCGAAAGCGGGCGCGTTCGTCGAAATGAAGAAGGCGCACATCGGCGACGGCACGAAGGTGCCGCATCTGAGCTATGTCGGCGACGCCGACCTCGGCGAGCGGACGAACATCGGCGGCGGCACGATCACGGCGAACTATGACGGTGTGCACAAGAGCCATACGACGATCGGCTCGGACGTCCACATCGGCGCCGGCAACCTCTTCGTCGCCCCGGTCGAGGTCGGTGACAACGTCACAAGCGGTGCCGGATCGGTCATCCGGCACGACGTTCCGGATGACGCGATGGTCTATTCGGAGAACACGCAACATATTGTAGAACAGTGGAAACCAGCCTGGGAGCGTTGATATGACGGCACTTGCATCATCGATCACTTCGGTTCGCATAGCGGCGGCGGCCGCCGACCGCATGAAGGCGCAGGACATCGTCGCCTACGACGTGAGCGCACAGATCGGCATAACCGACTGCATGTTGCTCGCGTCGGCGTCGAACGAACGGCAGGTCCTCGCCATCGCCGAGGAGATCGAGAAGGACCTGTACACGAAGGGCGGCAAACTGCAGCCGCGCGGACGCGAAGGCGTGCAGGAGGCGCAGTGGATCCTGCTCGACTACGGTGACTTCATCGTGCACGTCATGCACGAGGAGGCGCGTGACTTCTACCATCTCGAACGCCTGTGGCGTGACTGCCCGCGAATCGACCTCGAACTGCCCGGCGCGCCCGCGGACACCGCGGACGCCGACTGAGCGCGGAGGACATGATGACGGCACTCGAGACGGTGCGATCGATTACGCTTGTCCGCCACGGGCGCACCTCATACAACCTCGCGGGCCGCGTCCAAGGCGGCATCGACATCCCGCTCGACGACGTCGGCGTGTGGCAGGCGAAGCAGACGGGCGACGCGCTGCGCAAGCTCTACGTCGACCGGGACCCCTACGCCCGACAGCTCGTCGTGGCGTCCGACCTCAAGCGGGCGAGCCGCACCGCGCATATGTTCGCCGATGCGGTCGGCACCGAGGTCCATCTTGACGAACGGCTGCGCGAGCGCAGCTTCGGCGATTGGGAGGGCATGTCGGGCGATGAGCTCGGCGCGCAATGGCCCGAGGACTTCGCATTGTGGTGCAAAGGCCTCGGAGGCGAGATGCGCCACCACGCCGAATCCCATGAACATGCTGGGGCGCGCGGCGTCGAAGCATTGCGTGAATGGTCGCACACGGCAGGGGCGGACACCGACCTGTTCGTGTTCTCCCATGGCGCACTTATCGAGAACACGTTGCAGGCCCTGTTCGGCATAGGGTCGGTGTACCCCGACTTCGTCTCCGTCACATCGATGCGCAACGCGCATTGGGCGCGGCTCATCAACGCCGGGCTTGACGATCCGGACCGTTGGATCCTCGTCGACTACAACCATGGTCCGGCGCTCGCGGACACTGAGCTGTGGGAGAACCCCCTGCGACATTAAGGCAACCCCCAGCAATCGGACCTATGCTTATGGCAGTTTTGCCCACCGACGTGCCGCCATGCCATCCGGGTCATGGCGGCACGCCATGACCCGGATGAATCGACAGTGAAGAATTTTCTTAAAGGATTATCGTTCTCCCAGCTGCTCGCGGGCGCGCTCGCAGCGGTGACGTCGTTCCTGTTGTCATCGAAGATCGGCATCGCCGGCTCGGTGATCGGTGTCGCCGTCGCGTCCATCGTCTCCACGGCAGCTTCGCAGATCTACCAGAACGTCATCGACGCCTCAAGCAAGAAACTGCAGAACGCGGCCGCCCAGCAACTCGGCGAGGCGCCGACGGACGGCAAGGATCAGGACGCCGGCACGCAGACGATTCCGCCGGTCGGCGCGTCCGGCAACGGGCGTGGGCGCAAGGCCCGTGTCGTCGCGTCGGATGGTGCGGCCGTGGACGCCGGTTCCTCAACAAACGCGGACAACGGGCGCAAGTCCGGCAACGGCGGGGTGCCGCTCACGAAACATGACAAGCGTGTCGCGATTGTCGTGGCCGCCGTCTCGGGCCTCATCGCCGTCGCGGTGACCGCTGGCGTCATCCTCGCGCTCACTGGCGGCAAAGGCACCGATTCGGTCGTCCACGACATCATCAACCCGAGCATGACGAGCGACGATGGCGGTGAGATGTCACCGTCTCCGTCACAGAGTGTCATCACACCTTCGACGGACGCGACATCCACGTCCGAACCGTCCTCGACGGCGAGCACATCGACCCCAAAGTCGGGAGCGCATCAGGACGCGAACACAAACGACGGTGGATCGGACGGCAACGTCACCGATACCGATCCGAGCGCTTCGCCAAGCGCAGGTCAGGACGCGGGTGGGAACACCGATGATGCGAACGGCAACGGGGAAACAGGCACGGGCGGCTCCGGGCAGGATGGGACCGGCCAATCGTCGGACAGCCAGCAGAACAAGGACGCCGATGCGAACGACGACTGACCGCCATGGACGCAATACCATGGGCCGGCGTGCCGCCATCATGCGACACGCCGGCCTTTGCATATCATGACGGCATGATGTAACCTATCTCAGGTTGGCTTGAACAAGTCGACGGGGCTATGGCGCAGCTGGTAGCGCATCTCCATGGCATGGAGAGGGTCAGGGGTTCGAATCCCCTTAGCTCCACAAAGGTTCCTGAACATCAGGTTCCCGTATTCACGGGGCTATGGCGCAGCTGGTAGCGCATCTCCATGGCATGGAGAGGGTCAGGGGTTCGAATCCCCTTAGCTCCACGATTCAACCCGGCTTCGGCCGGGTTTTTCCGTTTTTCGTCGATGTGCCGACGCCAAGGACGTCCCGTGGGCGGCGATGGCATCGGCGATGTGATCGACATCACATGTGAGTGACATGACATGCACGGCACTCACTTGAGAGCGCAACGGGGCGTGTGCCGACGAGCGGTCGCGTAGTGTGGAGAGCGAATAGAAAGGAGCCGCACATGGCACAACTCACTCAGGAAATGAAGGATTTCATCAAGGACAACCTCGCATGGGTCGCGACCGTCAGCCAGGACGGCATGCCGGACCTCGGCCCGAAGATGAGCATGTTCGTGCTCGACGACGGCCATCTCGCCTACCACGAGCGCACCGCAGGCCAGACCTACCACAACCTTGAGAACGGCAGCCCGCTCGTCGTCGCGTTCGTCAACTTCGAACAGAAGAAGGGGTACCGCTTCCGCGGCGAAGTCGTCCTGCACACCGACGACGACATCTACGATGAGCAGGTCAGGCTCGCAAACGAACGGGGCACGAAGGTCCCGGCATGCGTACCGGTCATGACGATCGACACGATCGAGGACCTCTCGGCGGGCGCCCACGCCGGCAAGACGATCGCGAAGGACTGAGCAGCCAGCCCACGCGTGCCAATACCATCCGCCCTACCCGGTACACTGCCGGCAACGTGGGGGACGGCGTGCGATGGCGCGCCGTCCCCCCCACGCATGATCCGTATAATCCGCACGATTGACAAGCAAGGAGCAACCCGCAATGATCACCGATATCGTCATGCTGCGTCACGGACGCACGTCGATGAACCTCGAACGCCGTCTGCAAGGGCAGATCGACGTCCCACTCGACATCATCGGACAATGGCAGGTGGACCAGAGCGGGTTCGCGCTCGCACAGCGCTACTACTGGGCGAAGGTGAGCAACATCGCCGCGCACCCCGACCTGCTGCCACACACCCCACCGCAGGCCGTGCGCGACGTGGAGGCGTCCGAGTACACGAACACGCCCGCCGCGGCGCGCACGATGCATGTCGTGTGCTCCGACCTGTTCCGTGCACAGCAGACCGCGCATGCGTTCGCGGATATCCTCGGTCTCGACGTGCATCTCGACACGCGGTTGCGCGAGCGTGGCTTCGGTGAATGGGAAGGCATGACGCGTGAGGAGATCGAGGCGCGCTGGCCGGACGACTTCCATGCATGGAAACGGCACCGGGGCGGCGAACTCGCGCACGGTGTCGAAAGCCGGCGCGCCGTCGGGGAACGGGGAGCCGCGGCAATCCGTTCGTATGTCCACGACGCGCAGGCGCGTCCCGGTCAGGAGACGCTCTTCGTCGTCTCGCACGGCTCATGGATCGTCGCGACGATCGCGACGCTCATGGGCATGGACATCGAGCAGGCCAGCGGCCTTGACGGCATGCGCAACGCGTTCTGGTCGAGGATGGGGCTCGAGACAAGCCCGGACGGCGAACGTTGGCTGCTTGCGGCGTTCAACGAAGGACCGCAGATCGCGCAGTACGTCGATTGGGAGAACGGACCGGCCGAATTGCGCAATCCGGACATGCCGATGTGGAAGCCGATCACCGCGTGAACCCGACGCGGCGCGGTACCGTCGTCGCCACGTGTCTGACAGGTGCGACTAAGCTGTTGATGTTTGCATAGGACTGGCCGCATGCCATGCGGCTAAGCGAATGAGAGGCGGGTATCTCATGCTGCGCATGTTCAGCACCGTTCACGGACAGGTCGAGCAGATAGACAAACCAGAAAACGGGTCATGGCTCGCCCTGTCCGAACCCACCGACGTCGAACTGACGACCGTCGCCCAGGAGACCGGCATCGACCTCGCCGACCTGCGGGCGCCGCTCGATGACGAGGAACGCTCCCGCGTCGACGTCGAGGACGACTACACGATGATCATCGTCGACATCCCGACGGTCGGGGAGCGTTCGGGACGCAACTGGTACGAGACGATCCCGTTGTCGATCATCGTCACCCGCACGCTCATCGTCACCGTGTGCATGCAGGACACGCCCGTGCTGCACCCGTTCATGGAGGGCACGATCCGCGGGTTCAACACGTTCATGCGCTCGCGCTTCATCCTGCAGATCCTCTACCGCAACGCGACGATGTATTTGCGGTACCTGCGCATCATCGACGGAGAGACGGACAAACTCGAACTCAGGTTACGCCATTCGATGCAGAACCGTGAGATCCTCATGCTCCTCGAGCTGAGCAAGACACTCGTCTATTTCAATACATCGCTCAAATCGAACGAGATCGTCATGGAGAAACTCACGACGCTTTCGCGCATCAAACAGTATCCGGAGGACGAGGACCTGCTCGACGACGTCATCACCGAGAACAAACAGGCGATCGAGATGGCGAACATCTACAGCGGCGTTCTCGCGAACATGACGGACGCGTTCTCGTCGGTCGTCTCGAACAACCTGAGCAATGTCATGCGCATCTTCACGATCATCTCGATCACACTGTCCATTCCGACACTCATCTTCTCGATGTATGGCATGAACTTCCAGAACGGGATGCTTGGCATGCCGTTCACCGCTTCACGCTGGGGATTCCTCACCATCATCGTTTTCGCGATCGTGCTCGCGGCGCTTGTGTTGTGGTTCCTCACCCGTTCCCGTCTGTTCAAGTGAGGTCGCATGCGTGCCGATACCCATATGAAAGCCGCCGCAGCGTTGTGCGCCGCCGCGATGACGGCGTCGCTCTCCGCGTGCGGCACATCTGTCGAGGTGTCGGTGCCGGGGCAGGCGGACGGTCCGATGATCAACATCGGCGTCGCCACCGATGAACCCGGTGTCGGCTGGTATCATGAGGACGGCTACAGTGGATTGGGTGTCGAGGTCGCGAAATATGTCGCGAGGAAACTCGGCTACAGTCACAGCCAGATCATTTTCCACCCGATGACGATGGGCGGGCGCGACGCGATGCTCGAAGACGGGACGATTGATTTCGCGATGACGACGTACGCCTACGACGGGGGCAAGGATGCGCGCGCGTTCACGAAGGAGCTCGCCTCACGCGACGGTGATGTGCGCTATTCCGGACCGTACCTCATCACGAACGACGAACTGCTTGTGCGCGCGGACGAACGATCGACGATCCGCGGCGCCGGCGATGTACGCGGACGCACCGTGTGCGTCGTCAAGGACGATGACGTGCGCACGCAGCTCGAACGTCGCGTGGCTGATGTGCGGTTCCGTGAGGAAAACAATTTCCAGAAATGCGTCTCCGCGCTCCTCGCCGGCGAAAGCGATGCCGTCGCAGGCTCAAGACCGGTGCTCGCGGGGCTGCGTGGCGAAGCGGGGGACGAGTATGTGGACATCGTCGACGACCCCTTCGGCGAACGCGCCTATGGCGTGGCGATCAATGGCGGCGGCAAGGAACTCATCCGCCAGATCAACATGAGCCTGCAGGACATGATCGACGATGGCACATGGGACACGATCATCGACGGCGCGGAACAATCGTTGGGGATCAGGACGGACCTGAAGCTCAATCCACCGCAGATCGTCAACGGCCGCGACGAAGGCTGAGCGTTGCACCGATGGCGTACATGGTTCGCACTCCGGACAGCACCGGTGGTGTGTCCAGTTGAAAAACAATAATCGTGCCCTATGAGTGACATCGAACCGAGCGCGCACGCGCAATCACATGATGCGGACCATGCGGCCTTCCGGTACAACGCCGAGATGGCGCAGACGATCGAAGACAAATGGCAGAGGATCTGGGACGAGCAGGGCACGTTCTGGGCGGCGAACGTCGAAGGCGAACTCACCGACGGCGAAGGCCGCCATGCGGACGGACGCAGGCCGTTCTTCGCAATGGACATGTTCCCGTACCCGTCGGGCAAGGGGTTGCATGTGGGCCATCCGCTCGGATACCTCGCATCCGATGTCGTGAGCCGCTACCACCGCATGAAGGGCGAGAACGTCCTGCATGCGATGGGCTATGACGCGTTCGGCCTGCCGGCCGAGCAGTTCGCCGTGAAGACGGGCCAGCATCCGCGCGTGACGACCGAACAGAACATCGCGAACATGCGCCGCCAGCTGCACCGCATGGGCTTGAGCTTCGACGACCGCCGCTCGTTCGCGACGATCGAACCCGGCTATGTGCGGTGGACGCAGTGGATCTTCTCGCGCATCTTCGACGCCTGGTATGACCCGGACAAGAGGAACCCGAGCGGTTCGATGGGATGCGCGCGTCCGATAGGCGAACTCGTCGAGCAGTTCCGTTCGGGCGAACGCCCGATCGATGGCCATGAGGGCCAGGCATGGGATGAGCTGAGCGCCGCGGAGCAGGCGGACGTACTCAACGACTACCGTCTCGCCTATATCTCCAAATCCCCGGTCAACTGGTGCCCCGGCCTTGGCACGGTCCTTGCGAACGAGGAGGTGACGGCCGAGGGACGCTCCGAACGCGGCAACTACCCGGTGTTCCAGCGTGAGCTGCGCCAGTGGTCGATGCGCATCACCGCATACGGCCACCGCCTCATCGAGGATCTCGCGACGATCGACTGGCCGGAGAAGGTCAAGCTCATGCAGCGCAACTGGATCGGCGAGTCGCATGGCGCATCGGTGCATTTCAAGGTGCGTTGCGCGAACGGGCTCAAGGACATGGAGATCTACACGACGAGGCCGGACACATTGTTCGGCGCGACATTCTGCGTGGTGTCCCCGGAGCATCCGCTCCTGCTCGATGTGCCGGCGCAGTGGCCCGAAGGCGTGGATGAGCGGTGGACGGGCGGATGTGCGACGCCGCTTGAGGCGGTCGCGGCCTACCGCATGATGGCCGAGGCGAAGACGGCCGCCGACCGTGTGAACGACGCCGGAGAGAAGACCGGCCTGTTCACCGGCCTTTACGCGGTCAATCCGATCACCGGCGCCGAGCTTCCGGTGTTCACGGCCGACTATGTGCTCATGGATTACGGCACCGGCGCAATCATGGCCGTGCCGGGCGGCGACCAGCGTGATTACGATTTCGCGGTCAAGTACGGCCTGCCGGTCGTCTATACCGTCGAGCCGCTCCCGGAAAGCGGCGACGGTCTGGCGAACTACGAAGGCAAGGCGCCGTTCGTCTCCCATGACGGCATCGTCATCAACTCGTCCGTCGACGCGACATGGGCGCGTGGGGACGCGCTTGACATCAACGGGATGCGCGTCGACGACGCGATCGCCGCAGTCACGGCGTGGCTTGAGGAGGCGCAGGTCGGTGAAGGCACCGTCAGCTACCGTCTGCGTGACTGGCTCTTCAGCCGCCAGCGCTATTGGGGCGAACCGTTCCCGATCGTCTACGACGAGGACGGTGTTCCCCATCTCGTCCCCGATTCGATGCTGCCGATCGACCTGCCCGAAGTGCCGGATTACAGCCCAAAGACCTTCGACCCGGAGGACGCGCAGTCCAATCCGGAGGCGCCGTTGAGCCGCAACGCCGATTGGGTCACCGTGACGCTCGACCTCGGCGACGGCCCCAAACAATACCACCGTGAGACGAACACAATGCCGAACTGGGCCGGTTCGTGCTGGTATTACATGCGCTATCTTGACCCGCACGACACCGAGCATATGGTCGAACGCGACGAATACGACTATTGGATGGGTCCGGAGCACAATCCGACGGCCGGCGCGTCCGGTGGCGTCGACCTGTATATCGGCGGCGTCGAGCATGCCGTGCTCCATCTGCTGTATTCGCGGTTCTGGCACAAGATCCTCTTCGACCTCGGATATGTGGACTCGTCGGAGCCGTTCCACAAGCTCTTCAACCAGGGCATGATCCAGGCGTACGCCTACACCGACGACCGTGGCGAATACGTCCCGGCCGACGAGGTCGAGGAAGGCCCCGCGGATGCGTCGGGCGAACCGACGTTCACATGGAATGGGCAGCACGTCAACCGCGAGTTCGGCAAGATGGGCAAGAGTCTCAAGAACATCGTGACGCCGGACTACATGTACGACAACTACGGTGCCGACACGTTCCGCCTCTATGAGATGAGCATGGGCCCGCTCGACGAGTCGCGTCCGTGGAACACGCGCAACGTCGTCGGCGGCATGCGTTTCCTGCAACGCCTGTGGCGCAATGTCATCGATGAGAACACCGGTGAGGTCACCGTGAGCGACGAGCCGCTCGACGACAAGACGCTCAAGCTGCTCAACAACACGATCGCCGATGTGACGGTCGAGATGGAGGCGATGCGTCCGAACACGGCGATCGCGAAGCTCATCGTGCTCAACAACCATCTGACCGGCATGGACCGTGTCCCGCGCGCCGCGATCGAACCGCTCGTGCTCATGGTCTCGCCGATTGCGCCGCACATCGCCGAGGAACTGTGGAGCAGGCTTGGCCATGACGCGTCGCTCGCGCACCATCCGTGGCCGCGGGCCGATGAACGCTATGTGGGTCAGGATTCGGTCACCGCGGTCGTGCAGATCAAGGGCAAGGTGCGTGCGAAGCTCGACGTGAGCCCGGACATCGATCCAGACGAGCTTGAGAAGATGGCGCTTGCGGCCGTCGCTGACCGTCTCGGTGGTGTACCGCCGCGCAAGGTCATCGTCAAGGCGCCGAAGATCGTGTCGATCGTCCCCGGCAACTGACAGGGCGGTATCGCCCATGTGACGACACGCCGACGATGAGGGCCGTCCCGATAGGGGCGGCCCTCATCGCGTCATGCGGCGGTTGGGCGCTCAGCCGGCAGCGGAATGTGGATAACAGGATCGTCCGTACACATGGCCCGGTGCGGCTGGACACGGCCACGCCGGTCAGGCGACAGTGGGTGCATGATCGATGACGAGTATGATGTGCCGGCGCGGAAGACGCACACCGCGCGTCCCGTCCATACGCGCCGGTTGCGCCCATGCGATGTGCCGCTTCCTCCACGGCCGCCCGACAGGCCTCGTGGAGGGGGCGTGCCGCCACGGGACGATCGTGGGGACGGTGCGCCCCGGCGGGCGAAGGCGGATGATGCCAAGGCGTTGCTCGCCGGACTCACGGGCGTGCATGGCGGCGACGACGAGCCACAGGACGCCATACGGGACAAGCCACGGTTGAGCATCGAGCCGGTCCACGCGCTCATCATCATGGGAATCCTCGTCACGCTCCTCGCGGCAAGCCTGACGCTCCTTGTCGAGCAATCGGTCAATCTGGCCGCCGCGCCGGACAGGGCCGAAGGCCAGGCGCCGACGGGCACAGCGGAGACGCGCGAACCTGTCACGGGAGTGGATGGCGATGCCGGCACCGCGACGGCCGAGGCACAACCGTATGCACAGCCACAGCCGGCACCCCAGCCACCGTCGACACCGCAACTCATCGACCTCAACACGGCGACGCAGGAACAGCTTGAGACGGTCAAGGGGATAGGACCGGTGACCGCGGCGAACATCATCAGCTACCGCTTGAGCGTGGGCCGTTTGACGAGTGTCGACGACCTGCTCAACGTCAATGGCATCGGGATCAAGACGCTTGATAAGATCCGCGGGCAGGTGACGGTGCGATGAGCCGAGAGCCACAATGGCATGACGGCACGCGGCAAAACGGCGTCCATCACGCCCGCAATGTCGCCGCCAACGCATTGCGCGGCACCTTCGGCCGTTGGCTTGCGCGCGAATCAGGGCACCGCGACATGCGGCTGCTTCCCGCGGCGCTTGGGGCATGGGCGTCGGCGCTCGCGATGCGCGCGATGCTCGATGAGGACCGCATCGCCGGGACACAGGTGTTCGCGGCCACGATGTGCACGGGGGCGGGCATCGTTCTGCTCGTCGCACTCATTGCCGTCACCGGATGGGTCCGCCGTACGCATCCGGGCGGAGCACAGCCCGGCATGCGCGCTGCCGCATGCGCGCTCGTATGCATTGCGGCGGCGTTGACCAGCGCACTCGCGACGACACTCGACATCGCGCGCGCCGCATCCGATCCGGCGATGCGGATGACGCGTGACGGACCGGCCCTCGCATACGTCGACGTGCGGGCGCAGTCGCCGCCGCTGCGTTCGGCGAGCCGGTCGGCAGCATGCACTGTCCGAGCCGGGACCCGTGCCATCATGAAGGATGCCGTGATGGTCCCATCGTCGGTCGATGTACGCGTCCTGCTTGCCGAACCCCTATGCGCGCGCATCGTGCACGGAGGCGGATACCGGATGCGTGGCACACTCGCGCGCGCGTCCTGGGACATCCATGTGCTGCAACTGGCCGTCGACGATGAGGACGCGGCAGCGGCCGTCACCGTGCGCCGTGCGCCATGGTGGAGGCGCGCCGTGCATACGATGCAGCGTAGGTTCTTCGCCGTGACCGAAGGACTCTCGGACCAGGGGAGGGTCCTCGTGCCGGGGCTGACGCTCGGCGTGCTCGGCCAGGATGCGCCCACCGACGGCGAACCGGTCAATGAGGTGTATGCCACGCGGCTTGAGGAGGAATGCCGACGGGCCGGCATCATCCATCTGATGGCCGTATCCGGAGGGCACTATGCGCTCGTCGGCTCGTTCGCGACGATGCTGTGCGCACTCGTGCTCGCACCCCGGTGGGTCGTCGCGGCCGCCCGCGCCATGGGCGTCATCATGCTCACCGTCGTCCTTGTGCCAAGCGAGTCGATCACGAGGGCCGTCATCATGCAGCTGCTTGCAGTCGGATATGTGCTGTTGGGACGTCGGGAGCAGACGATGCCGTTGCTGTTGTGGACCTCGATCATCGGGGTAGTCACCGATCCGCAACGGGCCGCCGATTTCGGTTTCGCGCTCTCATGCGCCGCCGTGCTCGGCATCGCGCTCGTGAGCGGGCCGGTCGCCGAACATCTGCGGTCTTGGCTGCCACGCCGCCTCGCGGACGCGCTCGCGACGACGGTCGGTGCGCAAGTGTTCACATTGCCGGTCCAACTGCTCCTGCAGCCCGAGATCCCGGTATGGTCGGTGCCGGCGAATCTGCTTGTGGCGCCGTGGATGGACGCGGCGACGGTATGCGGGCTTGCCTCCTATGCGGTGAGCTGGTGCATGCCATGGCTCGGGTTCGCTCTTGCATGGTGCGCCTCGCTTGGCACAAAAAGCATCGAGCTCGCCGCCGGAACCTTCGGGGCCGACGCGTCCGGCTCCACGGTTGCGTGGGGTGGCGGGGTGGCCCGTCTTGCCGCGGCGGAACTCGTCGTGCTGCTCATCGCGATCCTGCTGCATACGATGGCGGACGTCGCGCGGACACGACATCCGTCTGCGCACGGATTCGCCTCCGGGGCGGCGCTGATCGCCAGGATGCGTCTATGGTGTGCGGACACGAGGACAATGCTCACATCGATGCGATGGCATATGCGACCACCCAATGGAGAGGACGGGTCGCAGCGGAGCCATCGGCGTCGCACGGGGCGTGCATGGGGAAAGGGGCCATGACGATGATTGTCCAACGATGCGCACACATTGGGACTATGGGTGTGAACAACGACGCGAACTGCGTCATCGTCTTCGGTGGCATCGAGTACCTCAACGAGCGCGAGGCGCGCGCCGATATCCGGCACTGGCTCGACAACCACCGCGACGCCGACTTCATCGAACTCGACGCGCGCACGACCGAAGGATACGACTTCGACGAGGCGGTGAGCCCATCGCTGCTCAGCGACCGCGCCGGCGTGCTCCTCACGCATCTCGAGGACGCCGACGAACCACTCGCCAAAGCGCTCGTCTCCTACGTGAAAGCGACGGAGGGCGATCCGAACGCCTCGGCCGTCGTCATGCGCCATGCCGGCGGCAACAAAGGCAAGAGGCTCGTCGACGACCTCAAACGGGCGGGCGCCGCGATGCAGAAAGTCGATGACATCAAGGCGCTGCGGGAGAAAGGCGGCGTGCGCAATTTCACGATCGGCGAGTTCGAACGCCAAGGCCGGCGCGTCGAACCCCAGGCGGCTGAACAGCTCGCCGCCGTGTACGGCGAAGGCAACTTCGGCGAACTGTGCGCGATGGTCGGCCAATTGTGCATGGACTTCACCGACGATCCGATCACGCTCGACGAAGTCAACCAATACATGATCGCCAATCCACAGGTCACCGGTTTCAACGTCGCGGACGCCGCACTCGCAGGCCAGGGCGCGCAGGCGGTCGTCATGCTGCGCTCGGCGCTCGTCCAAGGCGTCGACCCGATCGCGCTCGTCGGCGCGCTCGCGATGAAACTGCGCTCACTCGCGAAGGCGTCGGCCGTGCGTGCGGGAACAATCACGGACGCGGAAGCGAAGATGCCCCCATGGCTCATCCGCAAGACCCAGCGTCAGCTCGCCGGCTGGTCATCGCAATCGCTCGGCCGGTGCGTGCGGCGGCTCGCATGGGCGGATGAGCAATGCAAGACGACCGGAAGCGACCCCGCCTATGCGCTCGAACGCTGTGTCGAGCTCATCGCGAACAAAGGCGTTGAGTAACATGGTGCCCAGTGGCATCCATGACGATCGGAAGGCGCAGGACGTGGAATCGAAGCAGTACGCAATACCGACGGCCGAATGCATGCGCGCGCTCGGCGAACAGGTCGCACGCCGCATGCGCGGCGGCGAGGTCATCCTGCTGTCCGGGCCGCTCGGCGCCGGCAAGACGACGTTCGCCCAAGGCTTCGGCGCCGGACTCGGCATCGACGAGCCCATCGTCTCGCCGACGTTCACGATCGCGCGTGAACTCAACGGCACATTCGCCGATGGGAGTCCGGCACGGCTCATCCACGTCGACGCCTACCGGCTCGGCGGCACCGACTACGCGCCGGGGCAGGACAGCGTCGACCGTCTGCTTGACGAACTCGAATCGCTCGGCCTCGACGAGGAACTTGAGGACGTCGACGAACACGCCGTCGTCCTGATGGAATGGGGTGAACAAATGGCCGCCGCACTCGCGGACGAACGCCTCGACATCACGCTCACACGCCCGGTCAGGACGGGACCTGTGCGGCGGACGGACGGGGAACTGACAAGCGCCGGCATACGGTACGCGACGCTCACCGCGGTGGGCAGGCGATGGGATGGGTTCCTCGGCACCTTCGACTTCGCATGACCGGTGCATCGGCAACCAACGGACAACAACGAAAAGACGGAACATGCATACGTTAGTCATCGACACATCGTTCGGATCGACCGTGGGAGTCGTCGGACACGAACCGGTCATCGAACACGATTCGCGCACCCATGTGGAACGATTGCGCGACGACATCGCCGCCGCATGCGCACGTGCGGGCATCGCACCCGATGAATTGGGCCGCATCGTCACCGGCATCGGTCCTGCGCCGTTCACCGGATTGCGCGCCGGCATCGTCACGGCGAAGGCGATCGCATACGTGACAGGCGCACAACTGCTCGGACAGGACGACCTCACGCCGAACGCCGCGCTCATGCACGCCGTCCACCGCCACGACGCGCGCTTCGCACAGTGGTTCGATTACGGCGACGTGAGCGTCGTGAATGCGGACACGAACACCGTGAACTTCACATTGAGTGTGAACGACGCACGCCGCAAACAGCTGTACTTCGCGCTGTACGCAGACCTCGACCCGCAGACGGACGACCCCACGACGATCATCGACATGGACATCGACGCCCCCGTGCATATCGCCGAACGCGTGCGGCAGTGCATCGATGACTATCTCGAACGACATCGCGACATCAATGCGGTCGTCGACGTCATCGGCCACGGCGCGTGCACATACGCATCGGCATGGGATGCGATTGGACACGTGGAGACGGTGAGCGACACCGCCGCGCTCGATACGGGTGTGCATGGCCTCACCCTGTTCGCGCATATCGCCGAACGCCAGTGCGAAGCGGATGGCAACGCGGAAGACGGCGATGGGAACGTCGAGCCGCTGTATCTGCGCCGTCCAGACGTGAGCGTGCCGAATCCACTCAAACATGTCCTCAACCACGACCCCGTGCACGAACGGGACAATGGGAAGGCCGTGTCATGATCGTACGCGGCGACACGGTCGACCGTGAGACGGCGGTCGCCCAGATGAGCGCACTTGAACAGGACCTGTTCGGGGCCGGCGCGTGGAGTGCGAATGCAGTCGGGCAGGAACTCGACGCCCCCGCGCGCGCATACTATTTCGACGTCGACAATACGGATGGGCACAGTGTGGACGCCAACACCACACCCCCGCGGATTCGCGGATACGCGGGATACTGGTATGACGGGTACGACGCGCAGATCATGACGATCGGCGTCGCGAAACCCCACCAACGCGAAGGCATCGGCCGCGCGCTGCTCGAACGGATGATCAAGGACGCGAAAGACGCCGGCGCCGAACGCATGCTGCTCGAAGTGCGCGTCGACAACGACGCGGCAATCGCACTGTACCAGGCACTTGGATTCAAACGGATGGGGCTGCGCAAACGCTACTACCAGCCCGAAGGCATGGACGCGTATACGATGAGCCTCGAACTGGCGCCACGCATCGTCGGATTCGCGGCGCCTGCGCCACACACGGCGGAACAACATTGACGGCGGCGCACACGGCACCGCATACGCGGACACAGACACACACGCACACGACGACACGACAGGACGGAGCAGACGATGGACACGACGTTGCGCACAGCATTGGACGAGACGGGCGAAACGCACGGGCCGATCATCCTCGGCATCGAATCGACATGTGACGAGACGGCGGCCGCCATCGTACAAGGCGGCACACTTAGGTCGAACGTCGTCGCCTCGTCGATGGACGAACATGCGCGCTACGGGGGTGTCATCCCCGAAATCGCCTCACGTGCGCACGCACAGGCATTCGTGCCGGTCGTCTCGAAGGCGCTCGCGGACGCGGGACTGGAGATCTCGGACGTCGACGCGATCGCCGTATCGGCGGGGCCGGGACTCGCCGGATGCCTCGCCGTCGGTGTCTCCGGGGCGAAGGCGCTTGGCTGGGCAGCGGGGAAACCGGTCTACGGCGTCAACCATGTCATCGGGCACGTCGCGGTGACGCAACTGCAGTTCGGCGCGCTGCCGGCGAACACGATGGCGCTCATCGTCTCGGGCGGACACACGTCGCTGCTGCATGTCGAGGACATCGCGCGGCATGTCGACGTCGTCGGCACGACGCTCGACGACGCCGCAGGCGAATGCTTCGACAAGATCGCGCGCCTGCTCGGCTTCCCGTATCCAGGCGGCCCGCATATCGACGCGCATGCGCAGCAGGGCGATCCGCATGCGATCCGTGTGCCACAAGGGCTGACGCAGGGACGTGCCGGCAAAGCGCATCCTTACGATTTCAGTTTCTCGGGCGTCAAGACGGCTGTCGCACGGTGGATCGAAGAGCGGCAGACCGCAGGCGAGCCGATTCCCGTCGATGATGTGTGCGCATCGCTCGCCGCATCGGTCGCCGACGTGCTCGCGAAGAAGGCGATGCGTGGATGTACGCAATATGGTGCGGATACACTCATCGTCGGTGGTGGGTTCTCGGCGAACTCGCAGCTGCGGCAGGCGTTGCTCACGGCCGGGGAACGCCACGGCGTCGACGTGAGGCTGCCACGTATCGCCTTGTGCACCGACAACGGTGCGATGGTCGCGATGCTTGGTTCGAACCTCGTCGAGGCGGGCGTCGCGCCGTCGTCTCCCGATTTTCCGATCGATTCGGCGATGCCGCTCACGCGCATCGTCATGCCATGAGGATAATGCGCCGATGACGACACGCCGATTTGCATATTCGTTGGTCGGCGCGTATATTTTCTTTCTGTTGCGTTGAAGAGATTCGACGTTGCAGTATTCCTGCGTAGCTCAGTTGGCAGAGCATCCGACTGTTAATCGGACGGTCACTGGTTCAAGCCCAGTCGCAGGAGCCAACAGCCGCCTTCGGGCGGCTTTTTTGTTTTTGCGATGTCATAGGCGTCGCGCGGATATCGGCCACGTATCGATATATGTCTAATTCGTGAAGCAAATATGTGGGAATTGTATGGAAGCGCGCGATATCACGACATCGGCGATTGTGGGCGCGTATTGTGGAACATGTCGGTTCAAGGCCGACGACGGCGGGTCCCGCAGGGACGCATGGGTGGTTTGCGTCAGTGGTTCCGGGGGCTCGGGACTTGCCCGTCATATTGTCGGCCTTGAACCGATTTCCCATATCCGTGCGCATCCAACGGCATCATGGCAATCATCGCGAATACGATGTGCAGCGATGGAATGGGCATGGTTGTGGAGAAGAAGTGCGCGTATTGCGAAGGATCGGTGTGGAATGGAGGAAGATGCCGCGGCGCGCGTGCATGGTCACGTATCGTAGGGGATGCTGCTCCATCCGGCGGCAGGCTTCGCAGGTTGTGTGGGAGTCGGTTCACGACGACTATGATGTCACGTGCGTGCGTCGGCATGGACGGCATGAGGGGGAGGAGGGGATGCGTCGGTGTGTCAGCGCCGCAGCGGAAGCGGTCACGACACGCCGATTTGCATATTCGTTGGTCGGCGCGTATATTTTCTTTCTGTTGCGTTGAAGAGATTCGACGTTGCAGTATTCCTGCGTAGCTCAGTTGGCAGAGCATCCGACTGTTAATCGGACGGTCACTGGTTCAAGCCCAGTCGCAGGAGCCAACAGCCGCCTCCGGGCGGCTTTTTCGTATCCCGATGGAGCAAGTACGGGCATCATCGATTGACGACGTCGCATATGACAGACGCATACAACAGCATGGTCGTTCGGATTCCCGTCTCAACTATGGATGCGCAGCGGCCGCACAATCTGACATCCCCAGTACGATGGGACGTATGAACGAAGCCAACCAAGCACACGCCGTGGCCGATCCGTGGCCCGCGCCTGTCGCGACCGCGCCGCTTGACGCGACGGTCACAATCCCCGGCAGCAAATCCCTGTCCAACCGTTATCTCATCCTTGCGGCCTTGGGATCCGATCCCGTCCGTATCCGCGGATTGCTGCGTTCGCGCGACACCGACCTGATGATGGGCGCATTGCGCGCGCTCGGCGTTACCTGTGAGGAAGACACCGGCGAACCGACGACCGTCACCGTGACACCACCCAAGGATGGTGTTTTCAGCGGCAACAGCGAGGTGTTCTGTGGACTCGCGGGAACGGTCATGAGATTCGTGCCGCCGCTTGTGCTTTTCGCCGACGGGCCCGTCCGCTTCGATGGCGATGAGCAGGCGTACGCGCGTCCGATGGAACCGCTGCTGTTCGGGCTCAAACAGCTTGGCGCGCGTGTCGAATACCACGGTGAGCGCGGCCATCTGCCATTCACCGTGACGCCACCTGAGCATCTGGGCACCGGTGATGGCAAACCGGTCAAGGTGCGCGTGGATTCCTCATCATCCTCGCAGTTCGTCTCCGGCCTGCTGCTCGCGGCATCTAGGATTCCCGGTGGTGTGCTGCTGCGGCATACGGGCATGACGCTCCCGAGCCTGCCGCATATCCGGATGACGATGGAGGACATCAACGCCGCAGGTGGCGACGTGACGATGCCGGAACGCGGCCGTTGGCTCGTCCAGCCGCGCGCGCTCGGCCTTCCCGGTACGGTCACGGTCGAACCCGACCTGTCGAACGCCGCGCCGTTCCTTGGGGCGGCGCTCATCGCGGGCGGCGTCGTGCGTGTGCCGAATTGGCCCGCGCACACGACGCAGCCGGGGGGACTGTTGCCGTCGATGCTCCACAAGTTCGGTGCGACGGTCACGCTCGACGGCGACCCATTCGACGAAGTCAACGATTGTGAGATGTTCGACGACGACTTCAATGGCACCCTCGCTGTTACGGGTGGCACTTCGATTCGCGGTCTCGGGGAACTCGACCTGTCGGCGGCGGGGGAGATCGCGCCAAGCGTCGCCGCGATCGCTACACTCGCGGACAGCCCGACCGAACTCATTGGTATCGGGCATCTGCGCGGCCACGAGACGAACCGGCTCGCGGCGCTTGTCACGGAAATCGAACGGGTCGGGGCGCATGCCGAGGAACTCGACAATGGCATCGCGATCGAACCGGTGGCGGACGACGCCTTGCACGGTGCGGTCATGGAATCGTACGCCGACCATCGCATGGCTACGTTCGCGGCGATGCTCGGATTGCGCATCCCCGGCATCGAAATCAAGGATGTGCTCACGACACGCAAGACGATCCCCGACTTCACAGGAATGTGGACCGCGATGCTCGCACAGCACGAGTGACCTTACGGGCGGCATGGGCGGATCTTCCATTGAAATCCGACCATGTCGCATATGCGCATATGGTTGTCGTTTTCGTTACGGGTGGCACTTCGCGCGGGGTGCCACCCGTAACATTCTGCGCGATACATATGCGCCCCGTTGCGAGATCTGCGCGTGATCTGGATTTGGTGTGACGAGTAGTGTATCGGCAGCCATCCCGCGTTGATGCATGTACGGGAGGGCTACATCCTATGGGTGGCATGTGCGGCTTATGTGAGGTGCATCTTACGGGCGGCACCGTACGGCTTATGGGCAGTGCATCTTACGGGCGGCATCTCCTTGGAGCGTACCATGTGCGCAGTGTGTGGCGTACGTCGCTCTCTTACGGGAGGTCGTGCTGGTAGCACCTCGCATACCATCATCGTGTTGTACGGGGGATGATGCAGCCGATATCAAGATCTGCTACCGGTAACACTGCTGCCGGTCATCGAACTACCACCAGTACCACCTACTGCCACCGATAATGAATGGGACCGCCACCGGTAGCAAAGACTGCTGCCTCTAACAAGAAAAGGGAACTGCTACCGGTAACGAGTACAGGGATTCGCTACCGGTAACGAGACAAGAAAATTGCCGCTACCGGTAACGAATGGCAGCAGCTACCGGTAACCAGACTGCGACCTGTAGCGGACGCTGCCACCGGTAATCCCATCTTCTATACGGATTAGTGCTACCGTCAGCCACATCTTCGGTGCTACCGATAACCATCCGTCCAATCATCCAACCGTTGTCCATGCACTGGCGCGTCACCATCGCGACGATGTGCGCACATGTGAACAGGGGACGGTCCCGGAGGGAACCGTCCCCTGTATCGATGCGTCAAGGCATCGGTGTGGATCAGTCGGCGATCTTGTTGCCGTACTTATCCTCACCGTTGTCGACAATCTCCTGAGCACGCTGCGCGATCGCGAGTTCCTCATTCGTCGGGTAGACGACGACTGTCACCGACGAATCCGGGGTGGAGATGATGCGCGGTTCCTTGGAACGCGTATCGTTCTTCTCCATGTCCAGCTTGACGCCGAACGGGGCGAGCTTCTCGCACACCATGCGGCGCACGATTTCGTCGTTCTCGCCCACGCCCGCGGTGAACGTGAGGACATCGAGACCGCCGAGCTGCGCCGTGTACGCACCGATGTAGCTGACGATGCGGTGGACGTAGACGTCGAGCGCGAGCTTCGCGTTCTCGTCACCTTCCGCGACGAGGCGATGCACTTCGCGCATGTCGCCGAAGCCGGTCATGCCCATCATGCCGGACTTCTTGTTGAACAGGTCGTCGAGTTCGTCGACGTCCATGTGCGCGTTGCGCATCAGATGGAAGACGGCGGCGGGGTCGATGTCGCCGGTACGCGAACCCATGACGAGGCCTTCGAGTGGCGTCAGGCCCATCGAGGTCTCGATCGGACGGCCACCGAGTTCGGCGGAAGCGGACGCGCCGTTGCCGATGTGCAGCACGATCTGCTTGAGGCCCTTCGCGGCTTCGGCGTCGACGCCGAGGAACTCCGGGATTTGCGAGGAGACGAACCAGTGGGACGTGCCGTGGGCGCCGTAGCGGCGGATCTTGTATTTGTCCGCGACTTCCTTGTTGAGCGCGTATGTGCTCGAAGCCTTCGGCAGCTGCTGGAAGAAGGAGGAATCAAAGACGTAGACCTGCGGGACGTCCGGCAGCAGCTGGCGCATGACGCGCGCGCCCTTCGCTTCCGGTCCGTTGTGCAGCGGCGCGAGGACGGCGAGTTCCTCGACCTTCTCCGTCGTCGCCGGCGTCACAAGGGCCGGATCCGGGAAGGTGTTGCCGCCCTGGACGACGCGGTGGCCGACGGCGATGATGCCGGCGTCCTCGAGCTTCGGACCGTACTCCTCGAAGAAGCCGAGCACGCGCTTGAGGCCCTGCTCATGGTTTTCGATGCGCTCTTCGAGCTCATGCTTTTCGCCGTTGTATTCGTACTTGTAATGACCATCGATCGGTTCACCGATTTTCTCGACGAGGCCCGAAGCGATTCCTTCACCGGTTTCGAGGTCGACGAGCTGGTACTTGATCGAGCTGGAGCCCGAGTTGATAACAAGGACGGTTTTCGCCATTGTGGCATCCTCCATTGGTTATTGCGTTCGCCGCGGTTGCGACTTTCCAAACACACAGATTACTCAGCGAATGCTACAAACACGCTACGGCCGTGCCCAAACGTGGACAGTGTCTTCATCGTCGATGTCGATGTCGTCGCCGTTCCGCTTACGGGATGCATCGGTGATGTTGGCGGTGGAAGTGAGGAAGAGGAAGGAAAATGGAGATGACAGGATGCCACCCGTAAGGACGACCAACCGTAAGCACACGAGCCACCCATAAGAAGACGGCGGGGTTTGGGAGACATTCAGGATGTCTCCCAAACCCCGCCACGGAGGTGTGGATTGACTCAATCGTTCTGCTGGGCTTCGATCGCGGTCAATGCGATCGTGTTGATGATGTCCTGGACGAGCGCGCCACGTGACAGGTCGTTGACCGGCTTGTTGAGGCCTTGGAGGATCGGGCCGATCGCGACGGCGTTCGCCGTGCGCTGGACGGCCTTGTAGCAGATGTTGCCGGAGTCGAGGTCGGGGAACACGAAGACGGTCACACGTCCGGCGACTGGATTGCCCGCCGCTTTGACGGACGCCACTTCGGGGGACCATGCGGCGTCAAACTGGATCGGGCCGACGAGTTCGAGGTCGGGGGCCTCCTCCTTGACGATCGACGTCGCCTCGACGACGAGGTCGACGTCGGGGCCCTTGCCCGAACCAAGCGTCGAATAGGAGAGCATGCCGACACGCGGCTCAATCGAGAACGCCTTCGCCGTCTGCGCCGACTGCAACGCGATGTCGGCGAGCTGTTCGGGGTCGGGGTCGAGATTGATCGCACAGTCCGCGAAGACCGACACATGGTCCTTGAGGCACATGAGGAACGCGCCGGACACCGACTTGATGCCGGGCTTCGTCTTGATGAGCTGGAGCGCCGGACGCACTGTGTTCGCCGTCGAGCTGATCGCACCCGAGACGAGGCCGTCGGCCTGCCCGAGCACTACGAGCATCGTTCCGAAATAGTTCGGGTCGCGCAGCGTCTTCCTCGCGACGTCGGGTGTCATGCCCTTCTTCGCACGCAGTTCGCATAGGCGGTCGACCATCACGGCCAGCAGCTGTTCGTCGTCCATCGACTGGAAGCGCGCACGGTCGATCGATTTGAGGCCGAGCGCACGACCGCGTTCGAGGATGTCATCCTGTTCGCCGATGATGATGAGGTCGCAGATGTCAGACTGCAACAGGTAGTCGGCGGCTTGGATGATGCGGTCGTCGGAGCCTTCCGGCAGCACGATCGTCTTGCGGTCCGCCTTTGCGCGCGCGAGCAGGTCGTATTGGAACGCGTACGGCGTCGTCGGCGGCACGAATGGCGAATCGAGCGTCTCCATGAGTTCGTGTTCGGGGACGTGTTCGTCGAACAACGCGATCGCGGCGTCCGCGTTCGTCAGATCGGACAGGTCGATGAACGGCAGCGTCCACACGCGCACCGCATAGTCCTTGAAATATTCCTTGAGCGACGCCGTCTGCTCGCCTTTGCAACCGGTGACGAACACACCGATGAGTTCGGTGCCCGCGTTCCTGATGACTTCGGTGCACGATGCGATCGTTTCGAGTACTTCGTCAGGCGTACGTCCGATTGTGCACACGGTGAGCAGGACGGGGGACTGCAGGTCCGCGGAGACGTCTGCGTTGAACGAGAACCGTTCCGGATCGCCGACGTTTGTTTTGTCGGAACCGACGATGACGCGCGCCTGTGGGTTGAGCGCGGCGTTCGTGTCAATGAAGTTCGCGACGATCTGTTCGCGTGCCTCGCGTTTGCGCAGTCGTGCGGTCGGCATCGTGACGCCTACGGCCTGTTCACGTGTCTGGTCGACGGATGTGTACTTGAGCAATGTGTCCGTGAACTGTTCGTCAGGGCATACGGCAGGGCGGAACACACTCGTCTTGAAGTGTCGCGAAAGCGTGCTGACGACGCCGAGCGCCACGGCGTTGCGACCGTTGCCGGGGTTCGGGCTGAGGATACTGACGTTCTTGAGACTCACTGTTCGCTCCTTTTACCGTGTGGGGAGTCGCGATGTCCGGCATCGTGCGGGCAACGACGTGTGACAACGTTGTTCACAACGGACCATTGTACCCAGCGCATGTGTGCGGACGCCGGCGGCGCGCAGGAGCGGATGGAAAATGTGAGCTAGATAACATGAAAACGGGGATCCGGATATCGCATCCGGATCCCCGTTTCCTAGCGTTCAGGCGAGGTCAGTCGCGATGACTCACTCGTTGTCGCCCGCGGTGGCCGCGGTCGCAGAGAGCATCTGCGTCTCGTCGACCTTGACGTCCGGGTACACCCAGTCGGTGAACTCCGGGATGTCGTAGCCGTTGTCGACCGCGAACTGGAACGCCTTCTTGCGGAACTCGTTGAGCTCGTTGATCTTGTCAGCGTACTTGTCGGCGTCGATCAGCTCGAGGGCCTGAGCTTCGAGCGCGTAGCGATCCATGTCGTTGACGCGGACCATGTCGAACGGCGTGGTCGTGGAGCCCTGCTCCTTGTAGCCGACGACGTGGAAGTTGTCGTGGTTCGGGCGGTCGTAGATGAGGCCGCGGACGTCCTGGGCATAGGAGTGGTACGCGAACAGGACCGGCTTGTCGGCGGTGAAGAGCTCGGCGAAGTCCTCGTTGGACATGGCTTCGTCGTTGTTCTCCGGGGACTGCAGCTTCAGGAGGTCAACGACGTTGACGACCTTGAACTTGATGCCATCCTTGTTCAGGGCGTCGGAAGCGGCCATGATCTCCTGCGTCGGAACGTCGCCGGCGGCGGCGAGGACGACCTGGACCTCGTCGTTGCTCTTGGCGTTCGAAGCCCACTTCCACTCGGCGGCGCCGGCCTCGAGCTCGGCGCGAGCCTCGTCGAGGGTGATCCACGTCGGAGCCGGCTGCTTGCCGGAGAAGATCGCGTTGATCTTATTGGTCGACTTGAAGCACTTCTCGGCGATCGCGAGGAGCATGTTGGCGTCGGTCGCGAAGTAGATGTTCGTCACGTGGTCGTTGTTGAACGTCTTGTTGATCAGGACGGAGGTGACACCCGGGTCCTGATGCGAGAAGCCGTTGTGATCCTGACGCCACACGTGCGACGAGATCAGCAGGTTGACCGAGGAGATCGGCTTGCGCCACGGGATCTCGCGAACGGTCGCCTCGAGCCACTTCGCATGCTGGTTGAGCATCGAGTCGATCACGTGAGCGAAGGACTCATAGGTGCTCCACATGCCGTGGCGGCCGGTGAGGATGTAGCCCTCGAGCCAGCCTTCGCACTGATGCTCGGAAAGCTGCTCGACGACCTGGCCGGTGACGGCCATGTTCTCGTCGACCAGGGCGGACAGGTAGCCGTTGTCCCACTGCTTCTTCGTGACCTCGTAGGTCGCGTTCAGACGGTTGGAAGCGGTCTCGTCCGGTCCGAAGATGCGGAACGAATCCGGGTTGTTCTTGATGATGTCGCGGCAGTATGCACCGAGGGCACGCGGAGCCTCGACCTGGCCCCAGCCATGGCCGTACTCCTTGACGCCCTTGATCTCGTACTGGTCGAGATCCGGGAGGTTCAGCTCCTGGCGGATGCGGCCGCCGTTGGCGTTCGGGTTGGCACCGATGCGCAGCTCGCCCTTCGGCATGAACTCGGTGACGTCGTCCTTGATCGAGCCGTCGGCGTTGAAGAGCTCTTCCGGCTTGTAGGACTCCATCCAGCCCTTGAGGACCTCGAAGTGCTCCTCGGTGTCGCGGGCGGAGGCCAGCGGGACCTGGTGCGCACGCCAGGAGCCTTCGGTCTTCTTGCCGTCGATGAACTTCGGGCAGGTCCAGCCCT